>Ga0247834_1000595_pt1 | contig 69688 bp, 52 predicted proteins | sample LaCruzMarch2015__8_FD_187118 | JGI IMG/M metagenome (GOLD analysis project Ga0247834, IMG submission 187118) | Freshwater microbial communities from meromictic Lake La Cruz, Castile-La Mancha, Spain - LaCruzMarch2015_12m | ecosystem: Environmental > Aquatic > Freshwater > Lake | place: Spain...
CGAGATCAAGGTCTTCCCGATTCCGCCCAATGGCCGCCAGCGCATCGAACTCACCTACTCCCACCTCGTCGACTACGACGGCGGCCTCTACCGCTACAGCTACCCGATGAAGACCGACCAGCGGGCCACGTCGACCATCGAGGACTTCACGTTCTCGCTCCACGTCGACGGCAAGGCTCCCATCAAAAACCTGTACTCGCCCACCCACACCGTGGCGGCCCGCCGTCGCGGCACCAGCGGTGATGCGTCCATCGAGAAGAACGGCTTCTCGCTGGCGGACGACCTGCGCTTGTTCTGGACCGTCGACGACAAGGACGTCGGCATCAGCGTGCTGTCCTACCGGGAGGGCGATGAGCCCGGCTACTTCATGATGCTGGCGTCGCCCCGTGACGAGGTTCGCGATCAGGAGATCATCGGCAAGCGGGTGGCCTTCGTCGTCGACACCTCGGGCTCGATGGAAGGCACAAAGATTGTCGCCGTGCGCCAGGCCCTCGATCAGGTGCTGCAGAAGCTTGGCGAGGACGACTTGTTCTCCATCGTGTCCTTCGGGGGCTACGCCGAGGCCTGGAAGCCCAAGATGGTGTCGGCGTCGGCCCAGAACATCGCCGATGCGCGCAAGTTCGTGGCCAGCCTCGAGCCCCTCGGTGGCACCAACATCTCCGAAGCCCTCGAGACCGCGTTTTCGACGACGTCGGGCAGCAGCAAGGCGCCGTTGATGGTGGTGTTTCTGACCGACGGTCGTCCCACCGTCGGCGACACCGACCCCGCCACCCTGGTGAAGTTCGCCGAGAAGCAGCGGGCCGAGAAGGACGCGCGATTGTTCGTCCTTGGCGTCGGCGACGACCTCAACGCCCTGTTGCTCGACAAGATGTCCGCCCAAAACGGTGGCTCGGCCCTCTACCTGAAGGACAACGCCGCGTTGAAGGACGAGGTCGCCGGCTTCTATGAGCGCATCAGCCACCCGGTGTTGGCCAATCTCGCCATGAACATCGACGGCGTCACGGTCTTTGGTACCCACCCCCGGGCCCTGGGTGATCTGTTTCGTGGCCAGCAGCTTGTCGTCGTCGGTCGTTACCGCACGCCGGGCAAAGGCAAGGTCACGTTGACGGGCCAGACCCCCAAGGGCAGCCGCTCCTTCAGCGCCGACGTCGACTTCGCCGCCAACAGCACCGAGCACCTCTTCGTGGCCCGCTTGTGGGCCCAGCGTCAGGTGGGTTTGATGCTCGACGAGATTCGCCAGAAGGGCGAACAGAAGGGCCTCGTTGACGAGGTCACCCAACTCGCCACCCGCTTCGGTATCGTCACTCCGTACACGAGCTACCTCGTTGTCGAAGAAGGCGCCGTCCCCGTCACGACCCGCCCCGAGCTGGATGATCGTCCCCGCCCGATGCCCCGGCGCATGGTGCGCGGCAGCATCGAAGACGAAGCCAGCGGCGATGGCTGGTTTGGTCCGCCGTCGGGGACAGCGCCATCGTCCCCGTCGACGGAACCCCGGCCTCCTGCGGCCATGAAGAAGGATGCCGAGGACAAGTCGGCCAAGGCCCGCGAGTCCATGAAAGCTGAAGGCGGCGCCTCGGGTGTGGCGGCGTCCCGCGAGATCGGCAAGCTGAAGGGGGGCAACACGACGTCTCAGCGGGCGGTCACCACCGTGCAGCGGGCCATGGGGCGCCTGTTCACCTTCAAGGCCGGCGCTTTCGTCGACAACGGCGTCACCGGCAAGGAAAAGACGCTGTCCGTGCAGGCCTACAGCGATGCCTGGTTCCAGGTCCTCAAGCTGCGTCCCGACCTCAAGGAGGCCCTGGCCCTTGGTGAGGCCGTCAAGGTCGTCGTCGGCCCCGGCAAGGTCCTCGTCGTCGACGCTGCCGCTCCAGCCAAGGTTGACGAGGCCGACCTCAAGGCGTTCCTCGCCCGCTGAGCGCCTTCGTTGCGTGACTGACCAGACGGTCGCCCACCACCTTCAGGTGCTGGGCGACCGTTTTCTTGGGGACGCGTCCAGGGGTGACGTCGAGCTTCTTCGGCGCCAGCCGAAGACGCCTCAAAGCGTTTCGCCCAGAAAGCGGGCCCGCAGAGTCCCAACCACCCTCGCGTCGGCGGCCGTTGAAAACAGTTCGACGGGGGTTCGTCGTCGCCACAGGGCCATCGACAAGCAGCCGAGCACCGTCAGCAGACCAAACAGGCTGTTCTGCCAGCTCGCCAAATCCCATTGCCAGGACGGCAGCCATTCGTCGGTACTCCAGGGCCACCAATACAGAATCGGCCAGCCCGGCCCCGAGCCGGCCAGGTCCATGACGACGTGGGAGTGAAACGCGAAGCACCCAAGGGCCGCCGCCTTCCACGACCGACACACCACGCCGACGGCGATGGTGCTGACCACGGCGAAGGCCGCGCCGTGGGCCAGCCGATGGTGCCACTGCACATAGAGCTCCTCGCTGACGAGGAGGCCGACGCCGTCGAGGTCGGGGGCCACGGCGGCCAGGGTGAGCACCAGGCGGTCTCTTTTGCGGGGCAGGGGCTGACCGATGAGCCAGCCAACACACCCATGGATGAGGGGGGACATGGCCAGAGCATGGCGCGGCCGCCAGGCGCCACCGAACCGGCGGTCCACAGCGTGAAAACGGTGCAGGTCGGACTCCCACCCACATGGTGGCACTGGCGGTGGCCGCGTTGACGCCCGTTGACTGGCGTGTCAGTCAAAACCTGACTCAGCCGTCACGATTGCTCCGAGGTCCTTCGATGCGCTCCAAGAGCCTCCACCCGCAGGCGGTGTTGCTTGCCGCCCTGATGCTGGCGGCGATGGCCTGTGAGCACGTCAGCAGCGAGCCCCTCGCCGTGGTGGTCCCTGAGCAAGCGAGCCGAGACGTACCGCCCCTGGTGGTCAACCCCGACCCGGTGGTGGGCGACGCCGTCGCCGACGACGACGGCACGCCAGCGCCCCTGGGGGCGCCCTATCCGGTGATCCTCGTCCATGGCTTCTCGGGGTGGATGGACTTCGCCGGCGTCGAGTACTTCTACAACGTCCCCGACGATCTCCGGGCCGCCGGCGCCGACGTCACCGTCCCCAATCTGCCGCCCTACGATGGCTCGGAGCAGCGGGCCATGGTGTTGGCGCGTGTCGTCGACGACGTGCTGGCCCGCACCAACAAGCGCAAGGTGCACCTGATTGCCCACAGCCAGGGCGGTGTGGACTCGCGCGTGCTCATCACCGACCTCGGCTATGCCGACCGGGTGGCGTCGCTGGTCACCATCTCGACGCCCCATCGGGGCACCCGCGTCGCCGAACTCGCCGCCAGCGCCCCCGACGGTCTGCTGAACCCCGCCGGGCAGCTGCTCGGCTGGCTGGTGGGCACCCTCGAGGGAGAACCTCCCTCCGAAGCTGCCTGGCTCGCCGACGAAAGCGTTCAGGCAGCGTACGACCCGAACCTGGTGGCGGCGATGGACACCCTGCAGCCGTCGACGATGGCGGCCTTCAACGAGACCCACCCCGACCCCGAGGGGGTGCCCATCTTCTCCGTCGCCGGCGTCACCAATCTGCTGTCCCTCGACCAGAGCGAATGCGACGGCGGCCGCTGGGAACGCGCCAACCGGGTCGACGTCGTCGATTTCTTCTTCGCCGCCCCTGGCCTGTATCTCTCGAATACCGATGGTGGTTGGTTGTTCAACCAGACCCCCAACGACGGTCTGGTGACCGTGGCGTCCGCACGCTGGGGCACGTTTCTCGGCTGCATTCCGGCGGACCACCCCGACGAGATCGGCCACATCCTCGACAGCGGCAACCTCGTCAGCGGCTTCGACCACCGCCGCTTCTATCTGGACCTCTTGAACAACGCCCGCGCCGTCGAGGCCCTGGAGCCCGCTGGTGGCTGAGCAGCTGGTTGACGACGACGACGACGACGTGCTGGCCGAATACCTCGCCGTCGTGGCCAAGGTCGACGCCGCCGCCAGCGCGGCCTTCGCCCTCGCCCACGACGCCATCGCCTGCGCCATCGGCTGCCACGCCTGCTGCGCGCCGGGTTTGACCGTCTTGCCCGTTGAGGCCGAAAGGCTCGCCCGCCACCTCGAGGACCATCCAGTGGTGCCAGGCACCCTGGGCCTGCGGACGGACCGCTGTGTGTTTCTCAACGAGGTCGGGGCCTGTGGCGTTTACGAGGCCCGCCCGTTGCTGTGTCGCACCCACGGGCTGCCCCTCATCACGGGTGGGGCTGGCGACGACGGTGCCGCGGCGGGTCGAGGGGCGTTGCGGATCATCAACGACGCGAGCGTCTGCGAACTGAACTTCACGGCCCGATCCCCAAGACCCGCAGAGATCCTCGACGCCGGGCGGATCATGGCCTTGCTCGTCACCGTGGACCGGCGCTTCCGCGCTGCCGCCGGCCTTGACGACGACGAAAGCCGCATTCCGCTGTCGGCACTCCTGCCCTGAGTGGTCGCCGGGTGGTCGCCTGGTCCGAGCGTGTATGTATGTGAATACATAATGTGACGCCAAAGTGGCGCGGAACCCGGTATTCCACCGTCACCGCTCAGACCAAGGATGCTGGCCATGTCCGACCTCACCCTCAAAAGCCCGGTCCACCGCCAGCAGACCACGTCGACGACGGTGGCAACGCCCTTGACGGCGACGGTGCCGTCGACCACGACGCAGACCACGTCGCCCACGGCGGAGTCGACGACGTCGGCGCCGGTGGCGGCACTCTTTCAGGCGGGCGATCCGCCGGTGGGCCAGCGCGGGCGGCAGCCCGGCTCCATGGGGCCCCTTGAGGCGCTGATGTCGGCCAAGCTCGCTCCCAAGCCCGTGCACCAGTCCTTCGCCGCCGCCTTCACCAGCGTCGTCGGCGCCACGGCCCTCAAGGACTTGAAGGGCGCCATGGGCAACAAGCCCATCGTCCTCATCGCGGGGGACCAATGCACGGGCAAGGGCACCGCGGCCGAAGGCCTCGTGGCGTCCCTTGGCGGCGGCAACACCGGCACGGGTACCGTGCTGCGCGCCCTCGCGAAGGAAAACGGCCTGAGCATCGAGCAGATGAGCGCCATGCTGTCGGGCAAGGCCGTCGACGTCGTCGGCACCGACGGCGTCTCGCGGTCCATGAGCCTCAAAGACTTCCCCCACCTGGGCAGTGCCGAAGACGTCGACGTCCGCCTCGATTTCCGGGCCGCCAAGGCCATCGCCGGCTCCGAACTCAAAAAGGCCGACGGCAGCAGCGTCGACATCACCGTCTTTGAATCGCGTCTGGCGGGCCATCTGGGCCAGTTCCTCGAGGGCATCGGCCGCGAGAACATTGTCTCCGTCTACCTCTACGCCGCCCCGCGGGTGCAGGCCGAGCGTTACCTCGAGCGTGAGGTCTTCATCCCCGCCGACAAGGCCGCCACCACTGACGCCGCCCGCGCCGCCGTCGTCGACGCCCGCCAGAAGGCCAAGGCCGTTCTCGCCGGTCTGACCGACCAGGTCGGCCTCGGCGACTGCCTGCAGAAGCTCGTCGACGCCAACATCCCGGGCCTCGACTCCATGGCCGCCAAGGTCAAGGGCATCGCGGGCCGCGACGAGAACGACAAATCCCGGCTGCTGTCCCTCTACGGCGTCGACTACCAGGACCGCTCGGCCTTCGACGTCGTCGTCGACACCAACGGCAAGACCCCTGATCAGGTCAAGGCCGCCATCCTCGAAGCTGTCACCAAGAAGACCGCGTCCCCGAGCACCTGAGGCACACCATGTTCGACAAGGTCATCTCGCTCATCACCAGCCCGAAGAAGCGCGACGTCGCCACGGTGGTGGCGGGCATGGCGTCGTTGATGGCGGGCAACAAGCTCGGCGGTCTGGCCCTGTTCGCCCGCGGGGCCCTCGGTCTTGAGCAGCATTGGCGCGATGCCCACCCCGACTACCAGGGCGGCGTCGTCGAGCGCTGGAACCGCGCCGTCCATTTCTACGAGAGCACCCACCAGCACGACACCAACCGCACGCTGCACATCATGGGCATTCCCATGATCGTCGGCGGCGCCGTCGGTCTGCTGATCTTTGTGCCCTTCGGTCCCCGCTGGTGGCTGTCGTGGAGCAGCTTCGCCGGCGGCTGGGTCTTGAACGTCATCGGCCACGGCATCTACGAAAAGAACGCCCCCGCCTTCGCCGACGACCCCCTGTCGTTTCTGGCAGGCCCGGTGTGGGACCTGCAGCAGATGTTCGGCAAGAAGAACGGCAAGAAGCAGGGCAAGAAAACGCAGGGCCAGGCCGACCACGTCGTCATGGCCGACGGCGACGTCACCGTCATCAACGTCGACCCCGCCGAACCCGCCCGGGCCTGAGCGCTCAACGACGTTGACGAACGAACCTCAAACGAACAGCGGCGCGAGTGATCGCGCCGCAGTCGTTGTCACCTTGGGTGTAGCCGTCAGGCTATCTCGACACGCAGCATCTGGTTGCCGACGAGGACGAAGTCACCGTGGGCCACTTCGGCTTCGCCGCGCACCCGCACGTAGGTGCCGTTGGACGAACCGAGGTCTGCCAGCACGGGCTCGCCGTTTTGCAGCATGAACACGCAGTGGCGGCCCGAGATGAAGCCGTCGGTGGGAATCACCACGTCGCCGACTTCGCGACCAACCTGGCCCCGTTCACCGGTGAGCAGGCGGATTTCCCCCGTGCGCCCGTCGTCGAGGATCTGCACCAGACGACCAAACGCCGCCGCCGTCGGTGAGCCCCAGATGCGGCTGTCGTCGCCTTCGGCTTTCTTGACCTGAAACGACGCCGACTTCATCGACTCAAAGCGGAACAGCTGGCGACCCAGGCGAATGAGCTCGCCGTCGGCCAGGCGTCGCTCCTGCTTGACCCGCAGATACACGCCATTGAGGGATTGGAGGTCGATGACCTTCAACACGCCGCCGTGAAACGCGAACTTGCAGTGGGTGGGCGACACAAAGGGGTCGTCGAAGAACAGGATGATGCCGTTGACCCGACCACAGATGGTCTCGCCGGACTTGATGGTGAAGGTCATGCCTTCGCGGCCAGCCTGGTCGATGGTGACGAGCTTGCAGATCTTGTCTTTGACAACGCCACTCATGTCGGCGGCGTGCATGAACATGGTGCGCTGGACGCCATCCCCTTCGGCAGGCGGTGTGCTCGCGCCGCCCGCCGCGGGTGCATCCAGACGCTTGCCGCAGTTGCCGCAGAACTTCACCGACGCCGCGTTCTCGTAGCCACAGGCCACGCACAGCTTGGCCGCGGCCGCTGGTTCAACAGACATCGCATGGGGCATGGGCGCCGCGGGCATCGGCGTCGGCGTGCGGGGCAGGGGAGCCTGGGGTGGCATGGGTGCCATGGGCGGCGCCACAGGCGCGAAAGCCTCAGGGGCCGGCATCGACGTTGCCGACAACATGCCGGTGTTGATCGAGGCTGGCGGCGGGGCCGGCAACGGGCCAGCGGCGAAGGCGGGCGGCATCGCCAGGGGCGCTGGCGCTGGTCCAGGCGTGTAGGTCAGCGGAAGGTTCACCGGCGGCATGGGCATGGGCGCATGCTGGGGACCCGGCGTGTACGTCGACGGCAGGTTCACTGGCGGCATCGGCATGGGCGGGGCCATCGCCATCGGGGGCTCAGCCTGGGGCGGTGGTGCCATTGGCATCGGCATGGGCATCGGCATCGGCATCGGCGGCGCTGCCATCGGTGGCATGGGCGGGAACGTCGTCGACGGGGCCGTCGGCGCGGCCGGCGGGGTGGGAGGCAGGGGTGCCGCCACAGGCCCCGCTGGCATGGCGGTCGGGGCGACCATCCCCACGGGGTTCGTCATGGCGGGCGCTGGCGGTGGCGGTACGGCAGGGATGCCGTCGGGAAAGGCCTCCCGCCAGGCCTTGAGGTCGTAGCCGCAGTCGAGGCAGAAATTGAAGTTGGCGGCGTTGTCGCGTCCACAATTCGGGCACTTGATCACGGATGACCTCGACGGCGAGTACACAAAAACGAATGACAGGTTCTCCGCCGCTGACACCCGGCAAGTCAAGCAACCCGGCAGTCAGACTGGCAGTTCTCGCCGCATTGACACACCCGAGGCATCCCCCTAAGCGCAGCCCAGACCACAGCGGGGCATTGGGCTCTGCCGTCGGTGGCGGTCGTCGTTGATGACGACCCGGAAAGGCTGCAATGTTTACCGAAAAGAAGACGGAGCTCGTCGAGAAGTTCCGCACCCACGAGACCGACACTGGCTCCCCGGAAGTCCAGGTCGCGATCCTCTCGGAGCGCATCAACTCCCTGACCGAGCACTTCAAGATCCACAAGCACGACCACCATGGTCGTCGTGGCCTGTTGAAGCTCGTCTCCTCGCGCCGCAGCCTGCTGACGTACCTCAAGCGCAAGAATCTCGGCCGCTACAAGGTGCTCATCGACAGCCTCGGTCTGCGCAAATGAGCGCAGCACGGGCGACCCTCCGGGTCGCCCGTTTGCTTTTGACGCCCTGCGTCAAGAGCATTGGTCACCAGCACCGTCTGGCCAGCCAAAGAAGCCATCAGAACTCTCCCCGCCGCACCTGGATGATGTGTCGGGGGTCCATTCAGGGGTGTACAGGGACAAAGAATGCGACGCCGGACTGCGAGGGACCCCTCGCTTCGCCGTCACATTCTGTGTCTGCTGCACCTCGCCACCCGTCGGCTGCCTCGTGAGGGGCCGACTCGCTTGAGGAGCAAACATGTCGTTCGAGACACCTGGTCTCATTTCTTTGGCCCACAACTCCGACAAGTGGCACGAGGTCGTCATCCCGATGGGAGACGACGCCCCGATGCGCTTCGAGGTTGGCCGTATCGCCAAGCAGACCGCGGGTTCGGTCTGGGCCCGCTGGGGTGAGACCGTCGTCCTCATCACGGTCTGCGGCGCCGCCGCCCGTGAAGGCATCGACTTCTTCCCCCTGACCGTCGAGTTCGTCGAGAAGACCTACGCCGTCGGCAAGATCCCCGGTGGCTTCTTCAAGCGTGAAGCGCGCCTGCGCGACGCCGAGATCCTGAACTGCCGCATCATCGACCGTTCGCTGCGTCCCCTGTTCCCCGAGGGCTACAAGAACGAAGTGCAGATCATCTGCACCGTCGTCAGCTTCGACGGCCAGCACGACACCGACGTCCTCGCCCTCTCAGGCGCGTCGATGGCCCTGCACATGAGCAACATCCCCTTCGGCGAGACCTCGGGTCCCATCGCTGGTGTCCGCGTCGGCCGCGTCGACGGCAAGCTGCTCATCAACCCCACCATCGAGGCCCGCGCCAGCAGCGACCTCGACCTCGTCGTCAGCGTCAGCAAGGACGCCATCGTCATGGTCGAAGGCGGCGCCGCCGAAGTCGGCGAAGCCGAACTCGTTGACGCGCTCTTCTTCGCCCACGCCGAGGGCCAGAAGGTCATCGCCGGTTGCCACGAGATGCGCGAGAAAATGGGCAAGCCCAAGGCCCCCTTCACGGCTCCCGCGAAGGACGAAGACCTCTACAAGAAGGTCCACGCCGCTGCCGAAGCCCACGGCCTCAAGGGTGCCCTGGCGACCCGCGAGAAGATCGCGCGCTACGCGGCCCTCGACAAGACCAAGGAAGACATCCACACGGCCCTCAAGGCCGAGCTTGGCGCCGAGAGCTACACCGCCAACAAGAAGAAGATCTCCGAGTACTACGGCGACGTGAAGTACACGGTGATGCGCGAAGCCGCCATCGACACGAAGCTGCGCCTCGACGGCCGCAAGTACGACGAAGTCCGCCCCATCAACTGTGAAGTCGGCGCTCTGCCCCGCGCCCACGGTTCGGCGCTCTTCACCCGCGGTGAGACCCAGGCCCTGGTGTCGACGACCCTCGGCACCCGTGACGACGAGCAGAAGATCGACAGCCTGCTGGGCGAGAGCTTCCGCCGCTACATGCTGCACTACAACTTCCCCCCCTTCTCGGTGGGCGAGGCGCGCATGCTGCGCGGCACCTCACGTCGTGAAATCGGTCACGGCGCCCTGGCCGAGCGTGCCGTCGCCCGCATGATCCCCTCGGAAGCCGACTTCCCCTACGTCATCCGCATCGTCTCGGAGATCACCGAGTCGAACGGTTCGTCGTCGATGGCCTCGGTCTGTGGCGCGACCATGTCGCTCTACGATGCTGGTGTGCCCCTCAAGTCACCAGTGGCCGGCATCGCCATGGGTCTCATCAAGGAAGGCGACAAGCTCGCCATCCTGTCGGACATCCTCGGCGACGAAGACCACCTCGGCGACATGGACTTCAAGGTCTGTGGCACCGCCAAGGGCGTCACCGCCATCCAGATGGACATCAAGATCGACGGGCTGACCCGCGCGATCATGTCGACGGCCCTGGAGCAGGCGAAGGCCGGCCGCGCCATCATCCTCAAGCAGATGGCCGAGGCCATCAGCGGTCCCCGTGACGACCTGTCGCCGTGGGCCCCGCGCATGACCACGGTGCGCATCAACCCCGACAAGATCCGCGACGTCATCGGTCCCGGTGGCAAGGTCATCCGCGACATCGTCGCCAAGACCGGCGCCAAGATCGACATCAAGGACGACGGCACCGTCACCATCGCGGCCGTCGGCCGTGAAGCGGGCGACAAGGCGCGGCAGATCATCGAGGACCTCACCCGTGAGGCCGAAGTGAACCGCATCTACAAGGGCCTGGTCCGCAAGATCGTCGAGTTCGGCGCCTTCGTGGAACTCTTCCCCGGCACCGACGGCCTCATCCACATCTCCGAGCTGTCCGACAAGCGCGTGGTGAAGGTGAACGACGTCGTCCAAGAGGGCGACGAGGTCGTGGTCAAGGTCCTGTCCATCGACCGCGACGGCAAGATTCGCCTGAGCCGCCGTGCAGCCGTTGGCAAGGAGCCCGGCACCATCGACCGCTCCGAGCCCCAGCGCGACCGTCCGGCGCCGTCCCCAGACGCCCCCCAGGTCTGACCTGGGCGCTCCCCGGGTCTGACCTCCAAACGCCGCCCCCTGGGGCGGCGTTTTTTATGGCGACGAGAACGGACCAGTCCGCCCACAGGTGGGGCCTTGTGGGCCATGGTTGGTGGGGGTGGGCGAGCTAACCACCTGTATCACCACAACATTTCCAGACTGGATCCTGTCTATCCTGCACCCCACATGATGACTCCAACCCCCACTGCACCTGGCGACTCCACACCACAGATGTCTACCGGCATCGGTCATGTGTCGGATGGCAACGCCACCGCAGCCCAAGTGGTCGGAATGGCACGAGACACGCAAAGCCCCCGGCAGCGTGACATGGAGGCAGGGATGAAGGTTCAGGCTCAACGGTTCTTGGCAATGGCGACGGTGGCCCTTGGGCTCGCCGCAAGCGGCTGCGAAGACCCACCGCCCAAGGAGGACGCCGCGTGCGTCCCGACGAAGCAGTTCTTCACCGACGAGGTGTGGAATCCCTTCATGGCGAGTTCCTGTTTTGCCTGCCACAACGCCCAGGGCATCGCGTCGACGTCGGAGCTGGTGCTGCAGAGCACCAACCAGCCCGGCTTCATCGACGCCAACCTCGCCATCGTGAGCGATCTGGCCCAGTTCGAGCGCAACGGCACCTCCATCCTGCTGTTGAAGCCAACCGGCGAGATTGACCATGGGGGCGGCGTCGTCTTCAAGAAGGACAGCGCTGAGTACAAGGCACTGGCCGAGCTGGTCCGCCAGACCAAGAGTCCCGTGGTCTGCGAGGCGAGCGGCGACAACGCCTTCGAAGGCGTCACCCTCCTCGACAACGCCGGGACCTTCCGCAAGGCCAGCCTCAACCTGGTGGGCCGTCTGCCCACCGAAGACGAACGCCTTCAGGTCGACGGCGGCGACGTAGCCGACCTCGATGCCGCCCTTGACGGCATCCTCGAGGAAGAGGCTTTCTATGGACGGTTGAAGGAGGTCTACAACGACATCTTCTTGACCGACAAATACATCAATGGTCGTCGCGGCACCGAGCTGCTCGACGGCGAACGCTTCCCAGGCCTCTTCTGGTACGAAGACAACCTGCCTCCCCAGGGGGAGCGCACCGAGGCCCAGGAGACCGAGCGACGCCGGTTCGAGAACCTCACCAACCTTGGTGTGGCCCGTGAGCCCCTGGAACTCGTGGCCTACCTGGCCCGCAACAATCACTCGTGGACCGAGCTGGTCACGGCCAACTACATCATGGTGAATCCCTTCAGTGCCAAGTCATTTGGTGTTGATGGCAGCGTCGCCTTCACCAACGCCGACGATGGCAACGAGTTCCAGCCCGTCAGCATCCCCGACTACAACCACGCCGGCGTCCTCACGAGCCCCATGTGGCTGAACCGGTTCCCCACGACAGAAACCAATCGCAACCGCCACCGCGCTGCCAAGGTGTTCAAGTTCTTCCTCGCCACCGACATCCTGCGCATCGCTGACCGTCCCATCGACTCCGGCGCCATTGCCGGCTTCAACCCGACCCTCAACGACCCATCCTGCACGGTCTGCCACGCCAACATCGACCCCATCGCGGGCACTTTCCAGAACTGGGACGAGCGCGGGGCCTTTGCCCCTCCCGTCGACGGCTGGTTTGGCGACATGTTCCCGCCGGGGTTCAAGGACGCGGCCCTGCCGTTCACCGATCGCTTCGCGGCGACGACGTTCTTGGGGACCAGCATCGCCAGCGACCCCCTGTTCGCGTTGTCGACGGTCCACACCCTCTACACGGGCCTCACTGGTCGTGAACCCGTGTCGGCGCCGTCGGACACCAGCGATCCAGAGTTCGACGCCAAGAGCCGGGCCTTCGTCGCCCAGGACGCGGTCTTCCAGGACATCGTCAAGGCGTTCGTGGCCGACGGCTTCAACATCAAGACCGCCGTCAAGGGCATCATCAAGAGCCCCTACTTCCGGGCCCACGCCGCGCAGCCCAACGTCGCCACCGCCGAGAACCGGGGCTTCCTGGCTTCCCTCGGGACCGCCCGCTACCTGACCCCCGAACTGCTCGATCGCAAGGTCGAAGCCGTCATCGGCTACCCCTGGACCCGCGGCTTCGACAACCGCCGCTTCCTCCTCGATATCAACGAGTACCTCATCTACTACGGCGGCATCGACAGCGACTCGGTCACCACCCGCATCGGTGCGCCCAACGGTCTGATGGCGGCGGTGGGTTCCCGCATGGCCTTCGAGATGGCCTGCCGCGCCGGCCCCCGTGACTTCACCCTTCCTCCCGAGCAGCGCATCCTGTTCCCCCTCGCCGAGGTCGGCTACGAGCCCGAGGACCAAAACGGCTTCGCCGTCCCCGACGCTGAGCTCGCCATCAAGGAGAACATCCGCCACCTGTTCGAGCGCATCCTCGACCAGAAGGTCAGCCTCGAAGACGAAGAGCTCCTGGCAGCCTACGACCTGTGGAAGGACACCTGGAAGACCGGTCGCGCCAACATCGGCACCCAGACCGAGAGCGCCGACCTGCCGGGCTCCTGCCAGGTGAACAACGACTACTTCACCCGCGAGCCTCTGCCCGAGGAGCAGCGCCTGCGCCGGGATTCCCTCTACACCATTCGCGCCTGGGACGCCGTCGTCGCCTACCTGTTGGCTGACGCCCGCTTCCTGACCGACTGAGGGAGTCCCTCCGTCCTCCGGGGCTGTCAGCCGTCTCACAGCCCCGTTTCCCCTTCTGTCCCCTTCGCCTGCGCATCACGGAGTACCTCCATGCAACGACGTGACTTCTTCAAGATTGCGGCCGCCTGTGGCCTCGGTGTGGTCTCCCCCGCCGCCAATGCCGTTCCCACCAAAGACAGCATCTTTCGGGCGTCGGCCCTGTACGACGGCCCCTTCTTCGTGATGGTCAACGCCGGCGGCGGCTGGGACCCCACGTCGTTGTGCGACCCCAAGGGCACCCTCGACAGCGAGGAAGGCAACGACCAGGCGAACCCGATGAATCGGTCCTACCTGGCCCGCGACATCGCCACCGCCGGCACGATCCGCTATGCCCCCGTCGGCGGCAACGCGGCGTTCTTCGACAAGTACGCCCAGCAGTTGGTCGTGTTCAACGGCGTCGACACGTCGACCAACGGCCACGACAGCGGCTCGCGCCATTGCTGGAGCGGCAAGCTCGCCGAGGGCTACCCGTCCTTCGGCGCCCTCGTCGCCGGCGTGAAGAGCCGGGCCTCACCGATGTCCTACCTCTCCAACGGCGGCTTCGACTTCACCGCCGGCCTGGTGGCGCCCACCCGCTCTGCCAGCACGGGGCCCCTGGCTCGGCTGGCCTTCCCCAACCGCAGCGACCCCAACCAGCAGAACAGCACCTTCCACTCCAACGAGACCGAAGAGCGCATTCGGGCCGCCCAACGCTCGCGACTCAACCGCCTGCGCCAGAAGGAAACCCTGCCGGCCTACGAGCAGTCCTATGGCCTGTTGTTTGCCGCCCGCACTGGTGAAGCCGAGGTGCGCAACCTCACGACCCACCTGCCGGGCCAGCTCGACAACTCCAACAACCCCTTGTTCCGGCAGGCCCAGGTGGCCGTCGCCGCCTACAAGGCGGGTCTGACCGTCTCCGCCAACCTGAACATTGGCGGCTTCGACACCCACGGCAACCACGACGCCACCCACATCCCGTCCATGACCCGGCTCATCGAAGGTGTGGACTTCCTGATGGAAGAGGCGCGCCGCCAGGGCGTCGCCGACAAGATGGTCGTGGTCGTCGCCTCGGACTTCGGCCGCACCCCCGGCTACAACGACGGCGCTGGCAAGGATCACTGGTCCATCACCAGCATGATGGTCCTTGGGGCCGGCATTCGCGGCAACCGGGTGGTGGGCGCTTCGGATGCGCGCCACAACGCCCTGAAGATCGACACTGGCACCCTGGCTCAGAGCGATGGCGGCATCACCCTTCGCCCCGAGCACATCCATGCGGCCCTGCGGCGCCTGGCGGGCATCGACGCAGACCCGGTGGTGACCCGTCAGTTCCCGCTGCCGACGGAAGCCCTCGAGCTCCTGTAGGTCCGCGGTCCGGTACACTGAAGTCCTTGATGTGCGCAGCGTCGTCGTCGATGTCTGCGCACATCTTGTGTGACGTCCCAGGACGTCGTCATGGCGAAACGTGGAGCATGGGCATGATTGGTATTGGGCATCGCTGGAGTGTTGTGGTTGCCGTGGCTGGGCTCATGCTCGTGGCCTGCCCCCCAGAGGCCAAGGTGGGCGAAGGTGAAGGCGAGGGCGAAGGGGAAGGCGAGGGCGAAGGCGAGAACTGCCTGCCTTGTGGCGAGGTCGACCTCGCCGGCACTTGTGAGGGCACCGACGCGGTCTTCTGCGTCGACGAATGCCTGATCCGTTTGTCCTGCGGCGCCTTCGGTGACGGCGGCGTCGCTGGGTCGTGCGAGGTCTATCCAGCCTATGGCGCCTGGTGTGCCTTCGCGGTGGGGCAGCCCTGCATCTATCGCGGCGCCGGCGCCGAGCCCGAGGCCGACACCCTCTTCGCCTGCGTTGACGACGACGCCGCCTGCGTCGACGGCGTCTGCACCGCCGCTGTTGGTGTGTGCACGCCCCAGCAGCCGCCCCGTGCGTCGTGCGCGTCAGCGTCGGTGGTGTCGTCGGAGTGTACGCCCTGGGCCCAGCACAACGGCACCGCTTGTGGCGCCCAACAGACCTGCGAAAACAGCACCTGCGTCGGCAACGTCGGCGAGGGCGAGGGCGAAGGTGAAGGTGAAGGTGAAGGCGAAGGCGAGGGTGAAGGCGAGGGTGAAGGCGAGGGTGAAGGCGAGGGTGAAGGCGAAGGCGAGGGCGAAGGCGAAGGCGAAGGCGAATAGCCGGGCACGCTTCGGGCTTCAGGCGCCCAAACGACGCCGCCAAACGAGTAACGGGGTGTCCACCTGGACACCCCGTTCTCGTTTCGTGGGTCGCAGCGAATTCGACCACGAAGTGGTCGAAGAGTCCTGATTATTCAAATGCTTGGCGCGGCGCCAAGCATTTGAATACCTGCTGTCGGTTCAGCTCAGCGAGGCGATGGCGGCGTTGAACGTGGCGCTCGGGCGCATCGCCTTCGTCGTCAGCTCCCGGTTGGGGGCGTAGTAGCCGCCGATGTCGCAGGGCTTGCCTTGCACAGCGTTGAGTTCGCCGACGATGGTGGCCTCGTTGTCGGCGAGCTGCTTGGCGAGGGGCGCGAACCGTGACGTGAGCTCCTTGTCGTCGCTCTGGTTGGCGAGCGCTTCGGCCCAGTACATGGCCAGGTAGAAGTGGCTGCCGCGGTTGTCGAGGGTGCCAGCCTTGACCTGGGGACCCTTGTTGTTCTCCAGCAGCTTGCCGGTGGCCGCGTCGAGGGTCTTGGCGAGCACCTTGGCGCGGGCATTCTTCGTGGTCTCGGCGAGGTGCTCGAGGGACACCGCCAACGCGAGGAACTCACCGAGGGAGTCCCAGCGGAGGTGGTTCTCCTCGTTGAACTGCTGCACATGCTTGGGGGCCGAGCCGCCAGCGCCGGTCTCGAACAGACCGCCGCCGTTCATCAGGGGAACGATGGACAGCATCTTGGCGCTGGTGCCGAGCTCGAGGATCGGGAACAGGTCCGTCAGGTAGTCGCGCAGCACGTTGCCGGTGACCGAGATGGTGTCCTTGCCCTCCTTGATGCGCTCCAGCGAGAAGCGCGTCGCCGCCCGTGGCGTCATGATCTCGATCTGCAGGCCCTTGGTGTCGTGGGCGGGCAGGTACTGCTTCACCTTCTTGATGATTTCGCGATCGTGGGCGCGGGCGTCGTCGAGCCAGAACACCGCCGGGGTGTTGCTGAGGCGGGCCCGGCTGACGGCGAGCTTGACCCAATCCTGAATCGGCGCGTCCTTGGCCTGGCACATGCGCCAGATGTCGCCGGCAGCGACGGCCTGCGTGAAGACGACGGCACCGCTGTCGTCGACGACGCGCACCGTGCCCGCCGTGGGCACCTCAAAGGTCTTGTCGTGGGAGCCGTACTCCTCGGCAGCCTGGGCCATCAGGCCGACGTTGGGCACCGAGCCCATGGTCTTTGGATCGAAGGCCCCGTGGGCCTTGCAGAAGTTGATGGTCTCCTCGTAGACGCCGGCATAGCAGGCGTCGGGGATGACAGCCTTCGTGTCCTGGAGCTTGCCCTGCTTGTTCCACATCTGGCCCGAGGTGCGGATCATGGCGGGCATGGACGCGTCGACGATGACGTCGCTTGGGACATGCAGATTGGTGATGCCCTTGTCGGAATTGACCATCGCCACATCGGGGCCGTTTTCATAGGCGGCGGCGATGTCGTTTTCGATGGCGGTGCGGACGCCTTCAGGCAGCTTCTGGATGGCGCCGAGGACCTGGGCGAAGCCATCGTTGGGGTTGGCGTTGACGCTGGCGAGGGCGTCGGCGTGCTTGGCGAAGACGTCCTTGAAGAAGACCTTCACGGCGTGGCCGAACATGACGGGGTCCGAGACCTTCATCATGGTGGCCTTCAGGTGCAGCGAGAACAGCACGCCCTGCTTCTTGGCGTCCTTCATCTCGCGCTCGAAAAACGCGTCCAGCGCACTGACGCTCATGACGGTGGCGTCGATGACCTCGCCGACCAGCACCGGGGTCTTTTCCTTCAACACCTTGACGCTGCCATCGGCGGCGACGAGCTCAATGCGGACGCTGCCCGCCTTCTGCACCGTGGTGGCCTGCTCGTTGGAGAAGAAGTCGCCGCCGCTCATGGTGGCGACGTGGGTCTTGGAGTCCTTCGACCACGCGCCCATCGAATGGGGGTTCTTGCGGGCGAACTGTTTGACGGCGTTTGGCGCCCGGCGATCGGAGTTGCCCTCCCGGAGCACGGGATTGACGGCGCTGCCCTTGACCTTGTCGTAGCGGGCCTTCGCAGCCTTGTCGGCGTCGGTCTTTGGGGCATCGGGATAGTCGGGCAGGGCGTAGCCAAGCTTCTGCAGCTCGGCGACGGCTTCCTTGATCTGGGGGATCGAGGCGCTGACATTGGGCAGCTTGATGATGTTGGCTTCGGGCTTCAGCGTCAGGGCGCCCAGTTCGGCGAGGTCGTCGCTGACACGCTTGTCGGCGGGCAGGGTGTCGTTGAAGGCGGCGATGATGCGGGCGGCCAGCGAGATGTCGCGGCTCTCGACCTTGACGCCGGCGGCAGCGGTGAAGGCATTGACGATCGGCAGCAGCGAGTAGGTCGCCAAAGCCGGCGCTTCGTCGGTGAGGGTGTAGATGATGGAAGACGTGGTGTTGCTCATCGGGGGGCCTCGCGCCGGAGTGAGAGATGGGGGCGCATACATCGTTTTCGACGAGATGCCACGCCACCCCTGGCGCCGGGCTCTCCGCCGCGGTGCGTCGTGGGCTCAAGGGGGGCTGGGTGTCGTGCGCTGTCGTGCACTGTGGGGAAAGAGCGCACCTGGTAGCAGAAGTCTGGGGTCTCCTCGAATGTGCCACAGGTGTTGATGAGCACCTGCCTGCCCGAGGACGCCCTCGTCAGCGCCGCTGTGGCTTGCTACGCAAGGGTTTGACGTCGGACAGCTTCCCCAGCCGCATCGGCACCGTCGTGGCGGGCCGCTACCGCCTTGAGCGGGAGCTCGGTGCGGGCGGCATGGGTGAGGTCTACATCGCCGTGCAAGAGCCCCTGGGGCGCCAGGTGGCCCTCAAGCTCATGCGGGCAGGGCTGACGGGCCCGGCCGCCCAGCGCTTCGAGCGCGAGGCCAAGAGTCTTGCCGCCACCACCCACCCAAACATCGTCACCCTGTTCGACTACGGCCGCACCGACGATGGCGAACTCTTCATGGTCATGGAGCTGCTGCCGGGAATGACCCTGCGGGCCCACGTGGCCCGGCGGGGGCGTCTGGCACCGTCAGAAGCCCTCCCCATCATTGTCGACATCTGTCGGGCCCTGGAGGCCACCCATCGGGGGGGCATCGTCCACCGGGACCTCAAGCCCGAAAACGTCATGCTCGTCGACGTCGGCGGCGGCGCCCCCATCGTCAAGGTCCTGGACTTCGGCATTGCCCGCCTGCACGACGCGCCCGATGGCGACGCCCGCCTGACCCAGACCGGCCACCTCGTGGGCACCCCCGGCTACATGGCGCCCGAGACGGTGCTGGAGGGCGTCCTCGACGATCCCCGCTCGGACCTCTACGCCGTCGGCGTCATCTTGTGGGAGATGCTGACCAACCACTCGCTGTTTCAGGCGCCGACACCGATTGCGCTGGTCATGAAGCACGCGTTGGAGCCGCCGCCGACGTTGACGGCGACGCTGTCGTTGACGACGCCACCCCATCCGGCCCTGGAGGGGCTCCTGGCCCGTCTGCTCCACAAGGACCGGCACCAGCGCTTTGCGTCCGCGACGGCCGTCATCGACGCGATACACGCCCTGCCGCGGGAGGCTCTCGTTCCCATCGACGGCGGCGTCGCTGCCGTGCCCGGCCCCATCGTCAACATCGACCCCTCGGCCCCCACCATCACCCAAACGCGGTCGTCGTTTTCGACGCCGTCAACGCCAGCAACGTCGCCGGTGTCGGCTTCGTCGTCGTTGGCCCTGGCCCCGCAATCGTCGATGCCGACGATGTCGACGCCGGCGCCCTTTGCCCAGCCTGCGTCGCCACGATCGGTGGTCATGGTCGTGGCAGCCCTGTTGGGCGCCCTGGTCGTCGTGGGTGTTGCCCTGGTGTTGCTCATGCTTCGTCCTGCAGAAGCCACCGTCGCCACCCAGCCGGCGCCCGTCGTCGCGGCGCCAGTGCCTGTCGTCCTCGCGCCGCTGCCGCCGCCCGTCGTTGCGCCACCCGTGCCGACGCAAGTCCCGACACCTGACCCGACACCCGTCGCGCCCCCTGGCCCGACGCTGCCGGCCACGATGAAGAAGCCACGGCCGCCGATCAAGCGGCCGCCGTCGACGGAAAGCACGGTGCCCCATGTTCCAGACCTTCGCTGACGCCCCGGGGCCTGCATGCTGAGTCTGCTGGTCTTTGTCGCCGCGGCCACGACGGTACCCCCTGGCCTGACCGAGGCCGGCGTGCGTGCCGCCGAAGAACGTCGCTACTGCGATGCGTCGGCGATCTTCGTGCAGCTCCATGGCATCAGCCGTGACCCCCTGGCCCTGTACCGGGCGGCCGAGACCGCGTTCGCCGCCGGCGACTACCTGGCCGCCGTCCGTTTGTATCGGACCCTCCTCGACAACCACCCGGGCTTCGAACGCACCAACATCGTCGAGACCCGGGTGGCGGAGCTGCTGCTGCGGGTGCGTGACAGCGGACCGGGCACCGCCTGCGCGCTGCCGCCGCGCATCTGCGGCGACTGGATCATGTCGGCGGGCGAAGGGTGCGACGACGGCAACATCATCGACGGCGACGGCTGCGACGCCACCTGCATGCCCACCGGCTGCGGCAACGGCCAACGCACCGCCGACGAAGTCTGCGACGACGGCAACGCCAACAACGGCGACGGCTGCGACGCCAACTGCACCATCAGCGTTTGCGGCAACGGGGCCGTGGCCCCCGGCGAAGTGTGCGACGACGGCAACACCGTCGACGGCGACGGCTGTGACAGCAACTGCAGCCTGAGCGTCTGCGGCAACGGCATTCGCGCCTCGGGCGAGGGCTGCGATGACGGCAACCTCGAAAACGGCGACGGCTGTGACAGTTCGTGTGCCGTTGAGGCGCCGTCGAGACCGTTCCCGTGGGGGGGCGTCGCCGTTGGCAGCGCCGCCACCGTGGCCGGCATCGTCGGCGTCGTCGTTGGCGTCTTGCCCTTGCAGGCCCACGCTGCCGCCAGGGACGCCATCCTCGCCGCCGAGGACCTCGCCCCGGCCAATCCCGACGTCGCCCTCGAGCGGGCCACGGTTGCGCAACAGGCCCAGGATCGGGCCCAGCAAGACTGGAACACGTGGGGCATCACGGCCGTCGCCGTCGGCACGGCCTGCGCCGTGGTGGGCGTTGGCGTCGTCGTGGGGGCGTTGGCGCTGTCGGCCCTGCCAGCGGACGATGGTGATCCGGTGGTCCCACCGCCGCCGACGACAGCGCCGACGACGACAGCGCCGACGACGACAGCGCCGACGACGACAGCGCCGACGACGACAGCGCCGACGACGACAGCGCCGATAGAAGCAGAATCACCGACACCCGGGCCGCCACCAGGGAGCGCACCATGAAGCGATGGGCAGTGTGGGCTGTAACAACCGTCGTCGTCGCCACCCTCGGGGTCGCGGGGTGTGAGCTGCCGAGTGCCTCTTTCGGGCGCTCATGCGTCAGCGATGCCGACTGCACAGCGGCGACTGGCTCGGCCGCGATTTGCAGCGACCGGCTGTGCGTGACCCAGGCCTTTCTCGACGCGGTCATCGACCCGAACGACCCCGATCCCACCGACCCCGACCCGGTGGTCCCCACCGGCGAGACCTGCGCCAATGCCCAGCCCATCGCCCTGGGCGCACCCGCCATCGGCACCACGGGCGCAGCCCTGAACGACCACAGCGCCATCTGCGCCGGCGCCAACGCCCCCGACAACGCTTACGTCGTCGCCCTGACAGCGACGACCAACCTGCGGGTGACCCTCGAGCCCGGCGGCTTTGATGGCGCCCTCTACGCGAGCAGCGCCGTCGCCTGCGCCTTCGACGGCCTCATTGCGGGCGCCTGTGCCGACAACGAGAGCAGCGTTGGCGGCGTCGAGGAACTGACGCTCTTCGGGGTCGGCCCCGGCAACGTCTTCATCGTCGTTGACGGCGCCAACCAGAACCTGCTGCCCACCAGCGGCACCTACACCTTGACGGTGCGCGAGGACGTCGTCTGTACCGCCGGCTTCGTCCCCGTCGCCGGCCAGTGTTTGGGCATCCAGGGCGAGGTCCAACAAGTGGTCCCTCGCACCAACGCCTCGGCCACCCTGTTGGCCGACGGCCGCGTCCTCGTCGTCGGTGGCCGCACAGGCGTCGACCTCACCGCCACCGCCACCGCCGAGGTCTTCGACCCCGCCACCGACACCTTCACGGCGACGGATGAGATGCGGGTCGGACGGGCTCGACATGCTGCGGAACTCCTGCAGGACGGTCGTGTCCTGGTCATGGGCGGCGTCACCGGCAGCGACGGCGCCTACACGCCGACGGCGACCGTGGAGGTTTGGGACCCCCTCACGGGGCTGTTCAGCGATGGGCCACCGTTGCCGCGTCGACGGGACCTCTTCACGGCCACCCAACTGCTTGGGGGCCGCGGCGTCCTCGTCGTCGGCGGCCGCGACGGCGCCACCACCCTCGGCGATGTGCTGACCATCGACACGGCGTTGTCAGCGTGGACGGCCCACGACGCCCTCGCCGAACCACGCTTCGGCCACCTCGCCCTGATGTTCGACGACGGCGACGAGGTGCTGCTCATTGGTGGTCGCACCGGCAGTGACGCCCTGGCCCTCGCCACCGTCGAGAGCTTCGATCCCCGCAACAACAGCCTCTCGGTGTTGGCCGACCTGCCAGCACCCCGGGCGGCGGCGTCGGGCGCCGTCGTCAATCAAGGTCGGGTGATGGTCTTTGGTGGCTACGAGGGCAGCGCATCGACGAGCTTTGTCGGCAAGGCCAGCAGCGTCGCCTATGACGACGACCGCACCGACTGGAGCGACATCTTTGACGACATGGTCGAGCCCCGTCTCTTTGCCACTGCCAACGCGATTCCCCGCCTCGGTATCGTCGTCGCCGGCGGCAGCCAGGACGTGCCGACGGCGTCAGTGGAGTTGTACCGCGACGACGACGAGACCTTCCTCGCCCTCCCGCCCCTGAACCACGCCCGCCTCGCCCACGCCTCGGTGACGCTGAGCGACGGCCGGGTCTTGTTCGTCGGCGGCGACGGCGGCGACGAAACCATCACGGTGCCGTTGCGGGCCGCCGAAATCCTCGGCCCCCAACCCTGAGCAGCAGTTTCCGAACCCGCACCGATGGTGCACAGGGGGCGATGCCCGATCCCATCATCTCCGAAGCCGAGCGCGAGTCGCTCCTCACCGCGCGCGTGCGGCTCCTGCGACTGCCACCAGAGCGCATCATCGACGTGCAAACGGCTCCAGCCGGGCCCCTCAAGCATCTGTTCGACGCCCTCGATGGCGACCCGGCCACGGTTCGCACGGCTGTGCTTGCCTTCATCAAGGCGGTCAACGAACTGTGCGACGGCGCCCTGCGCAAGCAGGGCCGCGTGAACCGGTCCGCCGTCGAGGCTGCCGAATATGGCTTCGACGCCCTGGCAGATCGCTTCCAGCTCAACACGACCGACGCGGCGGCAGCCCTCCGTTCCCTGCGCGATGCCCGCGCCGCCTCCCGCCATCTCGACGTCGCCGCCATCGACGCCCAGGTGCTCGCGCGAGCGACGGCGCGCCAGGCGAAGGACTTCGAGACCGCCGACCGGCTCCATCGCGAGCTGCTCGCCCTGGGCGTGGTGGTCGACGACGTGGACGGCAGCGACTGGACCCTGCGCTGAACGAGGCTCGTACGGCGACGTGCTGGCAAAAGAAAAAACCCGCCTTTTCGGCGGGTTGCGAGCATCCCCGGCTGTCCGTGGATCTCTGGTTTGGTGGAGGCGGCGGGAATCGAACCCGCGTCCAAAAGCAGTCTACGGCCGGCGAACCACACGTTTCTTCCGTGATTTATACTCGTCGACGACGCCCACGGACAGGCTGCGCCTGGAGTTCCCTACCAATTTCTCGTCGTCGCGTCGGCTGGGACATTGCGACAACCAGCCTCACTGGGTTCACCGGGATCCCCTCGAAGAGGCGGTCTTGGGGCCGATGCGCTTAGCTAACCTTCTTCAGGCAGCGAGAGCGAGCTCAACATTGTCGTTGGCTTTTTTGGTTTTCCAAAGTCGTTTTAACGCGGTGATTTGGACCCGCGACGTGCCACCGAGCGCTTTCTTCCCTTGTCGAAACCAGGTCGCCCCCATTGGCGAACCTTCCGAAAGCATACACACCCACCCTGATCCGACAATGGGAGCCCAAGCGTGAGCGACAGCGACGACGATGGCGGCGGCAAGAACAACGTGGTCCGCGTGGACTTCGCCGCCCGCCGCCCAAAGACGGTGCCGGCGCCGACGCCGACGCAGCCCCCGGCGGCGGCCGACCTCACAGCTGACCGGCCCGAGAAGCTGCGCATGTTTGCGCGCCTCATCGAGAAGGGCATGGTGATGGTCACCATCGACTCCCGCGTCGACAACGCCCGGCTGCCGTCGCGCTTCGCCGGTGAGCTGCAGCTGAACCTCAACTTCAGCCATCGCTTCGGGCTCGCCGACTTCGACTACGACGACGACGGCCTGCGGGCTTCGTTGAGCTTCGGCGGCACGCCGTTTTTCTGCGACATTCCCTGGACCGCCGTCTACGGCATGACGTCGAGCATCGACGGCGAACGGATGCTGTGGCCGGACTCGTTCCCCCGGGAACTGGTGTCGCTGTTGCCGGCCCAGGCCCGCCACACCCCGGCGGCCCCGGCGCCGACGGAGACGCCGGAGCCCCCCGAGCCGCCGCCGTCGCCCCGGCCGACCTTGCGCCGGGTGAAGTGATGCGACGCGTTATCTGAGGCCTTCCTGCCGATGGTGACGCGCCCATGATACCGGCCCCCGACACTCACCGCCTTCAGGAGGCATTGTGGCTGAAGCAGTTTCCATTTCCCGGGCGGACCTCGACGATACCCACCTCGCACCCCAGGTGCGCTCCGTGGGACCCGACGTCGTGGTGGATGGCCCCATGGGGCTCATCGAAACCTGGCTGCGCCTCACCCTCGGGCTCCTCTGGGTGGGCCTGTGTTCGGTGGCCTTTGTCGTCGTGCTGTTCTTCTGCCTGCCCTCCCGGGCGACGCGGGTGAAGGTCGGCAACGTCTACGGCAGCTTTGCCGGTCGTGGCGCGGCCTGGCTCACGGGCAGCCGCTTTGTCATCAAGGGCGAAGAGCACGCCAACGCCAAACGCCCCACCCTCTACGTCTGCAACCACGCCTCGATCCTCGACGTCTTCCTGGGCATCTGGATGTCGCGTGTGGGCACCTGCGGCGTCGCCAAGAAGGAAATCGTCTACTACCCGTTCCTCGGGCAGTTCTTCTGGCTCGCCGGGCACCTGACCATCGACCGCGGCAACAACAGCAAGGCCGTGGCGTCCCTCAAGAAGCTCGTCTCGTTTGTGACGAAGAACCGCCTGTCCATCTACATCTGGCCCGAGGGCACCCGCAGCAAGAGCGGTCGCCTGCTGCCGTTCAAGAAGGGCGCGTTCCACCTCGCCCTGGCGACGAAGCTCCCCCTCGTGCCCATCGTCATCCGCGGCACCCACCGGGCCTGGCCGAACCGCACCATGCGCCTCAACCGCACCACGGTGGAGATCGAGTTCCTGCCGCCCATCGACACGTCCCACTGGACGGCCGAGACCCTCGACGAGCACATGGCCGAACTCCGCGATGTCTACATCCGCCACCTCCCCGAGGACCAACGTCCCCTGGAAGAGGCCCCCGTGCAGAAGCTCGCGGCCTGAGCAAACGCTTCTCTGGCCGCGGTTGATCTTGGGCTGACGTCGACGGGGCCGACAGCATTCAGGATGCTGGGGGCTCGGCGAAGACCAGGCCTGCTTTGGACAGCAGCTTGCCGCCGTGTTTTTCGACAGCGCTCTTGAACGCTTCCCGCCCTGTGGGCCGCAGCAACAACGTCCCCAGCTCGCGGTCGATGGCGCAGGCGACGACGACGATGGCCCTGGCGAGTTCGCTGACGTTCTTCTGATGCACGGTGATGGTGCCGGCCAGCAGTTTGCTGACGTCGCGCGCCGCGAGCTGCTGGGGGCGCTGCACGCGGTCGACCCCGACGTGGTTGGTGCGCCGGGCATCGGCAAAAAGCTCGTCGACGAGGCGTGACACGGCTTCGCCCTGGGGAGCGCCCTTGGCGATGACGACGTCGTCGAAGTGGGCCCGGCGTTTGGCGCGCCGCATGGGGGCCGGGCCAGCGTCGCCGACGACGGGGCGGGCCAGTTCCACCAGATGGCAGACCGATTGGGCGAGCCGGTCGGCGATGGCCGTGCCTTCGTCGACGCTCTTGGCCCCCGACGCCGCCCGCGCCTGCAGGCTGGCCGCCGAGACCACCGGACCACCGTCCAGCGACCCGCCGCCCGGCCGCTGCGCGAGCCCAGACGGCTCCGTCGCCGCCGGTGTCGACGACGACGCCGTGTGGTGGGTGACGAGGCCACCGAGGCCCAGGTCACGGGCGTGGATCGGCGCCTGATCGATGGGGTCTTTGAGGCCCCTGACCACCGCCGCGACGAGGGGCCAGGGCTTGGGCAAGGCGCCGCCGTCGGCGCCGTGGGCCAGGGCCGAGATGCAGACGGCGCCAGAGCGGGGCAGCAGCTCCTCGTGCTTTTTCAGCATGTCCTTGAGCTTCAGCAGATGGGTGGACAGCACCGTCCAGCCCTCGTCGAGACCGAGGACCTTGAGGCGTTCACCGCTGACGGGCTCCACCCGATCGACGAGGGCGGCACACAACGCCTGCAGCGCCGCGCCGTCCGGGTCGGCGGTGAAGGTGGCGTCGCGGGCGCCCCGCTCGATCTTGACGAGTTCCCGAGCCCTGGCCACCAGCGACGTGACCCGCGCGGCCCGCTCGACGACGGCAGCCTTGGCCGGCGCCGGCGAAAGGACCGCCGTCAAGACCGCCGCGGTGCGGGGAGCGTCGACGGTCTGGGCTTCGAGAAGCGCCAGCAGCCCGGCCGGTCGCAAGGTGGCGTCGATGATGGCGATGGCCCCGTTGAGCCGGGCCTTCGCTTTGGGGAAATCGCTTTGCACCCGGGCGGCCTGCTGCACCGGTTTGAGGGCGGCGTCGACGTCGCTGGCGAGGAAGGCGTCGAGGCGCTCGGGGGTGCAGAGCTTGACGAGGCGCTTGCCCACCTCCGCCGCCGCCAACTTTTGCCCGAGCATCTGGCGGGCGGCATCAGCGGCGTCGATGCCAGCGTGGCTCGCCTGTCCAGGGCCCTGCAGCTTGGCCCAGGCCCGCTTCTGCCGGGTGCCGTTGGTGCCCTTCTCGTCGAAGCCGAGGCTGAAGCCCATCTTCTTGGCAAAGACCATGGCCTCGGTCTTTGAAGGGCAGGTGACGACGGTGTTGGGAGCGATGGCCCCCTGTTGGGGCAGGGCGGGGTTGAGGTCGCCGATGAGGGTCGCCAGGCGCGGGTCCTTGAAGACGATGCGCGCAACGTCGACGACGGACTCCTTGCCCGTGACGCGAATCTTCCGTCGTTGGTCGACCTGCGGCTGCATGCGGGTGCAGTGTACTCCTGAGCGACGCCGTCGTCGGCGGCTTTTCCGGCGTTGCAGAAATGCGAGAATGCAGCGTCGCCGCTGCGTCCTCAAGCATCCCCCCCGGGTCCGCCGGGCGTCGCCTCAGCGGATGTTGCCAATCGTGCTCATGGCCGTCTGGTGCATGTTGTTCAGGATGTTCGAGAGGGCCTGCTGCATCTCGGTGATCTTGTTCATGGCGTTCTTCAGTTCCTCGAAGCGTTCGGCGCGAGACTCGGAGGCGTCGCTCAGGTTCGTCGACAGGCTCTCGGAGCGGGAGTCGAGCTTCGTTTTGCGCTCATTGAGGGCGGCCAGGGCCTTGTCTTTCTTCGGCCCAGCTTCCTCGCCAGCAAGCCGCGTTTGCTCCTTCGCAATCGAGCTGCCCTCGGCCTTGATGGCGTTGCGTTCGATGTCGCGCCCACCCTTGGCGACGTCGCGGGCGGCCTTCTCGTCAGCGAGGCCGAGCTTCACCTCTTTCTGAGACTGGCTGATGATGGCGTTCATCAGCATGAAGATCATGTCTTCAAAGCTCAGGTTCGGGTTGGAGAGGATCTTGTCGATGTCGGCATCGGCCTTGGCGAGGTCCTCTTCGAGCTTGGCCAGTCGCTTCTGTGCAGCGTCGTTCGGCTTGGATGGGCCGATGTCGATCCTGATCGAGCCGCCACCGAGATCGGAAGAGGATGGTGGGCCGTAGCCACCGTTGGGCGGTTTGCCGATATTTCCCCTTCGCCAATCCCCCCCGCCTATCAGCGAGTCGCCTTTGCGCACCGCAGCTTCGCTGGGGCGCTCGGGAGTCTGGCCCTGGGTGGCGCCCGGCGCCTGCTGGGCCTCGGGAGAACCCGCCCGGGGCGCGTTGCCGAGGAGACCAAGGGCGGTTGCGCCGTCTTTGAGAGCTTGCGCTTGCAGGAGCAGGCCCGGGCCTGGAACGAGCGCGCCGACGGCCAAGTTGACGCCACCGCGGATGGTCGCCGCAACCTTGGGGTCGAGCTGGCCGGGGCCCGTCAGCACGTCGGCGGCGCCTGCGGCGAAGTTGCCAGGGGAGAGTTCTTCGAAGGCCTGCAGGGCGCCACCGACAAGCCCGCCTTCTTCGGCGGCCTTGCCGACGTCATCAACGCTTTGGCTCATGAGCTCGGCGGCTTCGTCCGCCGCGCGCTTGGTTTCCTTCACGATGGTGTTCACCGTGTTGCCAATGGCCTTCAAAAAATCGTTACCCATGTCGTCCTCCAGGTGATGCCAGCTGTACTTCCAGCGGCGTGCCATTGCTCTTTGGTTCGTAAGTCCCTGAAAACACGCGAAAATAAATCGAAGCACAGCGTGGGCGTCGGCCCAGCTGGAACGGGGGCGTTCCGGTCAGCCCGCCAGGCCGATGGCGCCGATGGGGAGGGCGGGAGCGCCGCCGCCGGCGAAGGCGCCGACCACGGTGTTGAGGAGGCCGCCCAGGGCATCCGGCGAACCGCCCGCAGGCGCACCACCGGCGCCGGGAGCGCTGCCCGCCAGCATGCCGCCGCCGGCGCTCAAGGCCTGGCCGGCGAGGGGCAGCAGGACGGGCAACACGGGGGCCAGGGCCACGCCCAGGCCGGGCACCAGGAAGTTCAGACCCTGGACGAGCAGGGGGGCGATGAAGTTGGCGACGAGGGGATTGCTCAGCAGGCCACCGAGCATCTGCATGCCCATGCCGAGGGGACCCGCGAGCTGCCCGAAGATGCCCATGGCCTGCTGCATGAAGTTGGAGAAGTCGCCCTGACCCGTGCCGGGCGCCTGCACGGGGGCCGTCGGGGCTGCCGCCTCGGCCGGCTGGGTGGGATCGACGGCGACGCGGTCGTTGATGACCCGGAAGCTGACGTCGTCAGCGTTGCCGATCTCGCCGGGAAAACGGTCGATGACCTTGGGGAGCACGTCGGGGCAGCGGCGCAGGGCGTCGGCGGAGATGACCATGCCGATGTCTTGCAGGGTGGCGTTGGGGTCGTTGAGGACGGCGTAGATCTCGGGGGCATTGGCCTTGATGGTCGGGTCGTTGCGGAGGGTTTCCAGGGCCCCGAGGAAGTCGTTCAGGGGCATGGCCGTCTCGTTGACGACAATGGTGATCTCGGTGCGCGACCGCGGGGGCGCCGGTGAGTCCGCGTAGCCGCTGCGGCCCGTGTGATCGGCGCGGTCAGGCGCCGACGGAGGCTGGCCACCACGGAGCTGGTCGACATTGGGCGGGGGCACACTGTTGGCGGGAGCCGGGCGAACGCCGGGCTGGGCGGGGGCCGTGGCCATGTCAAACAGGTCCTTCAAGCCGATGGGGTTGCCGACGTACAGGTTGACGGCGGCGGCGACGCCCTCTTTGACCTGCGGCGACAGCTTGCCGGGGCCAGTGGCGGCATCGAGAAGGTTGCCGGCGGCGTTGCCCAGGGACAGCTTGTCGAAGGCCTGCATCACGCCACCGAGGAAGCCCCCGGTCTCCATGGCGGTGCCGATGCTGTTGATGTCGGTGACGGCGTGCTGGCCGAGCTCCGAAGCGGCCCGTCCCGCCTCGCCAAACACCGAACCTGTGAGGCGGCTCAGGGCGTCCATCATCGGGTTCTGCGCGGTGCTGTTGTTGACGTTGACCATGACTGTCACCCCTTTGCCCCGACGCATCGGTGCTGTGCCGGGGGACATAGCCACGACCGTGCCAAAGCAGGTCTCCCCGACCAAACGCGTCCGGGCGCCATCATCCTCGAAAAGCCGGCCGCGGTCACGCCAGGGGCCGTTCCAGGCGGAACGCCGCCGCCAGCCGGGCCCCATCACATCCTGGACATGGCCCGGGAGCGGAAGCGCTCTTCGGTCTGCTGGCAGATGTCGTGGAGGTGCTTGCGCTTGACGATGCCCTGGCATTCGTCTTTGCGGGAGTAGAGGTGCTCGACGACCACCGGCCACAGCAACATCAAGGCGTCGATGTGGGCCTGGGTGGGACACGCATCGCGGTGGTGGTTGTTGCGGAACATCCAGTCGATGCGGTCGGTCTCGTGGTCGAGGTCAAGACGCACCAGCTGAAACAGCAGGCCCACCAAGCGGCTGTCGAGGTGGGGGAGGGTGTCGAGCTTCCCCTGGAACCTGGCGGCGAAGGTGGGGTCGGACCAATCGACCGTGTCCTCGGCGGGGGGAAAGGCCTCCAGGAACTCGACCAATTCCTTGGCCAGCAGTTCAACGATCGCGACGTCGCCGGAGACCGGCTTTGTTTCCATCAGGGCTTCGTAGGGCTTCCACCAGAACATGCGGGCATGCTACGCCAGCGGCGCCGTCGTCGAAAGCGCCATGCGCCAGCCGACGTCGACCTCTCCTGCTCCCCCGTACCGACCGGAGTTCGCCATGACTGCCATCGTCCACATCCAGGCCAGAGAGATCCTCGACTCGCGCGGCAATCCCACCGTCGAGGTCGACGTTGTCCTCGACAGCGGCGCCGAAGGCCGCTTCGCCGTGCCGTCGGGCGCGTCGACGGGTGAGCACGAGGCCCTTGAGCTGCGCGATGGCGACAAGGCCCGCTACCTCGGCAAAGGCGTCCAGAAGGCCGTCCAGAACGTCAACGAACTCATCGCTCCCGAGCTCGCCGGCTTCGACGCCGACGACCAGGTGGGCCTTGACCAGGCCATGATCAGCCTCGACGGCACCCCCAACAAGGGCAAGCTCGGCGCCAACGCCATCCTCGGTGTGTCCGTGGCCGCCGCCAAGGCCGCCGCCGACGCCCACGGCCTGCCCCTCTATCGCCACATCGGTGGGCTCTCGGCCCGGGTGCTGCCGACCCCCCTGATGAACGTCATCAACGGCGGCTCCCACGCCGACAACTCCCTGGACATCCAGGAGTTCATGATCGTCCCCGTCGGCGCGCCGAGCTTCAAGGAAGCCCTCCGGATGGGCGCCGAGACGTTTCACGCCCTCAAGAAGATCCTGAAGACCAAGGGCGCCTCCACCGGCGTCGGCGACGAGGGCGGCTTTGCCCCCAACCTCGCCAACAACGAGGCTGGCTTCGCGACCCTGATGGAGGCCATCACCGCCGCTGGCTACACCCCCGGCAAAGACATCGCCCTCGCCGTCGATGCCGCCGCGTCGTCGTTCTACGACAAGGCCAAAAAGACCTATGCCTTCGACGGCAAGGACATCGACACCGCCGCCATGACCGCGTTTTGGGGCGAGATGATCAAGAAGTACCCCATCGTTTCCATCGAGGATCCCCTCGACGAGAACGATTGGGCCGGCTGGGCCAACTTCACCAAGCTCTACGGTCACCAGACCCAGGTGGTCGGCGACGACTTCTTCGTCACCAACCCGAAGCTTCTCGAGAAGGGCATCGCGACGTCGTCGGCGAACTCCATCCTCATCAAGCTGAACCAGATCGGCACCCTGACCGAGACCCTCGACGCCATCGACATGGCCCACCGGGCGGGCTGGCGCAGCATCGCGTCCCACCGTTCCGGCGAGACCGCCGACACCACCATTGCCGACCTCGCCGTCGGCTGCGGCACCGGTCAAATCAAGACCGGTTCCCTGTCCCGCAGCGACCGCGTGGCCAAGTACAACCGCTTGCTGCGCATCGAAGAAGACCTCGGCACGGCGGCTCGCTACCTCGGTGGCGCGGCCCTGGTGAAGAAGGGGGCCGGGCAGTGAAGTTCGCCGCCGCACTCATCGTCGTCGTCGCTGCCCTGTGGTCGACGACGGCGTCGGCTTACACTGTACGCCCCGGCGACCTGCTGATTCGCGGCGTCACGGGCGCCGGTGTCAACGTCGCGCGCCTCAACGTGGCCACCAAGGCGACGCCGCCTGCAGGGCTTGTGATGGGCGTCGATCTCGACTGGTCCTTCGACGGTGAATGGAGCCTGGCGACGTCGCTGCGCCCCACCCTGTCGCCGGGCTTTGTCGACGCCAACGTCGGCGTGGGGGCCAAGTACCGGGTGCTCGCGCTGGACGCGCCGTTCATTCCGTTTGCCATGGGGCAGCTGACGACGGCGCTGGGCGGCCCCCTGGGCTATGGCGACGTGCACTGGAACGTCGGCGCGCGCCTCGGCGGCGGCGTCGACTACTTCGTCATGCGTGACCTCGCGGTGGGCGTCGAGATTGGCTCGGAGTTCTCGGTACTGGCGGTGCCGTTGTTGGCGCCCGAGTGGACCACCGAGGTCCTGCTCGGCGTCACCTGGCGGCTCTGAGTCTCGCCTGAACATCTGACGTCGTCGTCGACGGGAGCACTGCATGGCTGGATGGTCGGCGTTTCGGACGGTCTTCATCAAGGAGGTCGTCGACAATGCCCGCGATCGGCGCAGCCTGCTGACGGCGTTGTTCTCGCCGTTGCTCGGGCCGTTGGCGCTGGTGCTCATGTTCGGCGTCATCTCCGATGCCCGGGAAAAGTCCCTCGCGCCCAAAGTCCCCGTCGTCGGGCGCGAACACGCGCCGGTGCTCGTCGGCTGGCTGGAGCGGGCGGGTGTCGTCGTCGAAGCGGCGCCAGCCGACCCCGAAGACGACGTCCGCCGCGGGCTCCACGACGTGGTGGTGGTGATTGGCCCCGATTTTCCCATTGCCTTGCGCGAGGGGCGGCCGGCACCCGTTGAGCTTGTCGTCGACGAAAGCCGCCAGAGCGGTGCGGCGACCGTGGGCAGGGTGCAGGGGTTGCTCGGGGCCTGGGGCTCCGAGGTCGGGGCGTTGCGCCTGTTGGTCCGCGGCATCGACCCGAGTCTGATGCAGGGCATGAGCGTGCAGGTGCGCGACGTCGGCACTGCCGAATCGAAGGCCGCCATGCTGTTGGCCGTCATGCCGCTGTTTCTCCTGATGGCGTGTTTCATGGGCGGCACCTACGTCGCCATCGATGCCACCGCCGGCGAACGGGAACGCGGCTCCATCGAGGCCTTGTTGCTGAACCCGGTGGGGGCAGCCCCCATTGTGCTTGGCAAGATCGCGGCGACCACGGTGTTTGGCATGGTCGGCGTCGTCGTGGCGGTGGCCGGCTTCGCCATCGCCGTCGTCGCCATTCCCTTCGAGAACCTCGGCATCACGCTGACCCTGTCGCCCCTCACGGCGACGGGCATCGTGCTGGTGCTGGTGCCGGTGGTGGTGTTGGCGTCGGCGCTGCAAATCGCCGTCGGCGTCGTCAGCCGGTCGTTCAAGACCGCTCAGGCCGCCATCTCGTTCGTGATGCTGTTGCCGACGTTGCCGGGGGCGGCGTTGTCGGTGTTTCCCCAGCAGCCGACGGTGGCGCTGATGGCGGCGCCGACGGTGGGCCACAGCATCCTGATGATGCGGTTGGTCCGGGGCGAGGCCATCGAGGCCTGGCACGTGTTGGTGGCCACGGCGGGGGTCACCGTTGTCGCCGCGGTCTGCGTCGTGGTCGCCGTGCGCCTGTTTGGTCCCCGCCTCGTGGTCGGCCGCTGAGCCAACAGGCCGTTTGCGTCAGCGCTCGTCGTCGTTGCTGGTCGCGAACTCCTGGATGTCCTCGTCGGCGGTGCGGCGGGTGTGCAGCAGCAGGGTCTGCAATTCGTCGAGGCTCAAGCGGCCGGCGGCGTCGGTGCCCTCGAGGATGGCGTCGGCGAGGTCCCGCTTCTGGGCGTGGAGGTCGAGGATGGGGGCCTCGATGGTGTCTTTCATGACGAGGCGGACCACGGTGACGGGCAGGGTCTGGCCGATGCGGTGGGCGCGGTCGCTGGCCTGGGCCTCGGTGGCGGGGTTCCACCAGGGGTCGAGGTGCACGACGTAGGTGGCGCGGGTCAGGTTCAAGCCGAAGCCACCGGCCTTCAGCGAGATGAAGAAGGCGTCGGCCTCGCCGGCCTGGAAGCGATCCACGAGGACCTGGCGCTCTTTGGTCGCGGTCTCGCCCGTCAGGCGCAGGGTGCGGAGCCCGGCCTCGTTGGCGAAGCGCTCGGCGAGCCGCAGATGCCGGACGAATTGCGAGAAGACCAGGGCGCAATGGCCTTGCTCCCGCAGTTCCAACAACGACGCCACCAGCGCCGCTTGTTTGGTGCCGGGCAGGGCGCCGTCGAGGTCGACGACGTCGTCCACCAGGGCCGGATGACAGGCCGCCAGGCGCAGGCGGGTGAGGGCCGACAACACCTGCACCCGGGACTGCCCCTTGTCGAGGGGAGCGCGGTCTTCGTCGCGGCGCTTCTTGTTGAACACGCCGCGTTCGTCGAGGTCGACGACGATGGCCTTCCGGAGACGCTCGTAGGTGGCGCGCTCTTCAGGCGTCGGCGTCAAGACCAGGGTCCGTTCGGTTTTCGGCGGCAGGTCCCTGGCCACCTCGGCCTTGGTGCGTCGAAGGACAAACGGGCGCAGGGCCCTCGCCAACAGCCGTCGACGGGCACGGTCGTCGTCCTTCTCGATGGGGTCGGCGAAGCGGGCCTTGAATTGGGGGAAGGTGCCAAACAAGCCTGGCGCCACGAGGTCGAGGATGGACCAGACCTCACCGGTGTGGTTCTCCAGGGGCGTGCCCGTCAGGGCGAAACGCAGGCTGGCGTTCAGGCGACGGACGGCTTTGGCCCGGGCCGTGGTGGCGTTCTTGATGGCCTGGGCCTCGTCGACGATGAGGGTGGCGAACGGCACCTCTCCGAGCTTGTCGATGTCGCGCAGCACGAGACCGTAGGAGGCAATGACGACGTTACCGGGACCTGCCTGGCGGGCGGCGTCGACGCGGGCCGCGCTGCCGTCGATGTCGGCGAGGACCACCGGGCGGAGTCCCGGCGCGAACAGCGAAAGCTCTTTGGCCCAGTGGTACGCCAACGACGTCGGCGCCACCACGAGCTGGGGCCCGAGGGCCAGGCGGTCGAGCAACAGTCCCGTCGTCGTCACGGTCTTGCCGAGGCCCATGTCGTCGGCGAGGACGCCCCCGGTGCCCATGGCCGCCAGCCGACGCAGGAAGCGCAGCCCGTCTTGCTGGTAGGGGCGCAGGGTGGCCCGCAGTCCCGCTGGCGCCGTGCCGTCGACCCGTGCGGCCTCGTCGAGGCGGGCGATGATGTCGCCGATGGCGGCCCGGTCCACGGCGGCGTCGCCGAGGTCGCCGAGGACGGCGGCGGCGGCTCCCATGGGCAGCTTCAGGCCCTGGGTGTCGCCCTTGTCGTTGGCGGCAAAGGCCCCCAGAGAGCCCAGCTGATCCCGCAGGGCCTCGTCGAGGACGACGACGCGGTTCTTGTCGAGGAGCACATAGCGCCGACCCGCCCGCAGGGCGTCGATGACGCTGCGGAGGGCGAGTCGCTCGCCGTCATTGATGTTGATGCCGCCCTCAACCCCGAGCCAATCCGTGCGGCTGCTGAGCCGGACCTTGAGGTCCGCCGACCGGGCCCGCTGCATGACGATGGCATCGCCAGCCACGGCAACATCGACGTCGTCGCGACCAAACAGGCGCGCCACGGTCTCGAGGGCTTCTTCGGGGCGTCGCAGGGCAAACGACCAGGGGCCCTCGCGGGCGTCGTCGTCGAGGGCGGCGCCGTCGGGGCCACTGATGCCCAGCAGCAGCGAGGCGCGGCGCCGCTCGGCGTCCAGGTCCCGGATGCACCAGATGGGGCGACCGCCATCGTCGTCGGCGAAGACGTGGGCGGGCCCTTCACCGGGCAGGAACGTGGGGCCGGTGGTCAAGGGCCGGCTCACCAGGGTGAAGCGGGCCCCACCCCCCATGGGGTCCTCGCCACGGGCAACGAACGCCACCTTCACGAGGATGACGGCGGCGGGGTCCACCTGCCGACCACGCACCGCCGACGGCAGTTGGACGTCGATGCGACCGCGCTTGAGGCGAGCCGTGATCTGCGACAACAGCGCTGGCGGCAGCGGCGCGTCCCCCACCTGGTCGACGGCGCGGGCCAGGGCCCGCTCTTGCTGGTCGGCGCCGACGACAATGAGCCGATGGCCGCCACCGTCGTGGATCAAGGCGGCGCCGTCGTCGGCGAGGTCGCGGGCCGCGATGCGATGGCCAAGACTCGTCAGCCGCAGCAGGCCATCGTCGCCGACGCTGATTTGCAGACGCCCCTCGACGACGCGCAGGGCGTGGCCGTCCTTGTCCTCGACGGCGGGGTGGTTGATGAGCAGCTGGGCCGACAAGCCGTCGACCCGCCCCCGGGTGCGCAGGGCTTCGGCGAAGGCGCGGTCGACGTCGGTGGCGAACGGCAGGGACCGCACCACCTGTTCAATGCGCTCCAATTGGGCGCGCCCGCTGCGGCCGACGTCGATGGCCTCGGCATTGCCGCGCACCATCGGCACCATCCGCCCCAGGTCTGGTGCATAGACCCACACCAGCCGGGGGCGGTCGGCGTCGACGACCACCAGCTCATCAAGAGCCGCCAACAGGGCGCCGAAGCGGCCACCCGCCATCCGACGCAGCCGCGGCGCTTCATCAAACAGGGGCTCGCACAGGATGTCCTTGATGCGATCCGCCGCGTACCACTGGGTCGTCGTCGGCTGCAGGGGCCCGCGCACCCCCACAAAGGACAGCGGTTTTTGATCGACGTCGTCGAGGGCGAGCAGCATGCCGGCGGGGACCGGGCTCGGATCGTCGGTGAAGAAGAAACCCGCTGGGGGCCCCTCGTCGAGGGTGACCCGGGTGCGTTTTCGCTGCAGGGCAGGCAAGGCGTCCCGCGCGATGCCTTGGCGCTCGAGGCGCTGCATCAGGTCTTCGACGGCCAACAACACGGGGCGCAGCTCGGGCAAGACCGGACCCGGGGCGGTGCCGTCGGGGAGGGAGAAGCCCCACTCCGGCGGGTTCTTTCCCTCGTCGTCGACGAAGCGGTGGAGGGCGAAGGCGAATTTGTCGACGAGAACCCGCGGCAACGGCGCCGCCGCCTTCGCACCAAGGCCACCCACCTGGCCAGCCACCTCCGCCAGCGCTGACGACAACGTCAGGGCCGGCCGATCGCCAGCAAGCCGTTCGGCCAGGCGGGCCCCACGTCGTGAAAAGCGGAACAAGCGCGGGGCCAGGTCACCCAGGGGCAGCAGCAGCCAGCGTTCCAGGCCGCTCTCCAGAATCCGTCGCCGCACCAGGGCGACCGGATGGGGGTTTGCTGCGGGATTGGGGCGCACCGGAGGGACCACCCCCTGTCCATGCGCGCCTTCGACGACGACGTCAACGGTGGCGAGGCCACCGCCGTCAACGGTGGCGAGGCCACCGCCGTCAACGGTGGCGAGGCCACCGCCGTCAACGGGGCGAGGCCACCGCCGTCAACGGTGGCGAGGCCACCGACGACGTGCCGGCGGGGGCTTTTGTGGTTCCGGGTCTGGTGGCATGACGTTTCCATGCTGCGTCCATCGACCCTCGTCACGCTGTGTCTTTCCCTGTCCGCCCTCGTGGGGGCTTGCGGGGCGCCACCCTCGGTCGGCGAAGGCGAAGGAGAAGGCCGCGAAGGCGAAGGTGAGGGCGAAGGCCGCGAAGGCGAGGGCGAAGGCGAGGGCGAAGGCGAGGGCGAGGGCGAAGGCGAAGGAGAGGGCGAGGGCGAAGCCCCCGACGACGACGACACCGCCGTCGAGGTGGTCCGGTCGGTGCTTGTGCCCGGGCGCACCGTCGACGACGGCCTGCGTACGCTGTTCGTCATGGTGGCCAACGCCACCAATGTGTCGGGAGGCGAACGCCTCATCACCACTGGCACCGTCAGCTTGCGCACGACGCCACCGTCGTACAGCGCCACGCCTGGCACCGAACTCGTCTACCTCGAGAACCCCGCCATCGAGATTCGGGCCGTCGTCAACACGTTCGAAGGCGACTTCAACCAGACGTTGGCGACGGACTTCTATGTGCGCGCCCACGATGTGGCCTTCAGCCGGATGCGGGTGGCTGGCGACACCTTCGACGGCGAGAGTCACCTCGCCGCCAACGGTCAGGGGACGCGGGCGGGCAGCGGCTCCCTTGGTGCTCGGACGTTTTCGTTCACGTCGACCCAGCAGGCGACGTTCGACGTCGGCAATGGCATCGCCGAGACCGAGCAGATCGAGTTGCGCACGGGGACCCTGACGGGGCCCGGCCTCGCCCTCAGCTTCCAGGACGCCAGCCGCTACCACGCCGTCCTCGTCGACAACTTCAGCGAGGACCTCCAAAACGGCACGGTCATCACCGGCACGGCGGGCGGCGCGAGCTGGTCCATGGCCGATGGCCTCATCAAGCGAACCTTCAGCAATGGGTCGGCGGTGGAACCGGACTTCTGGGCGGGCACCTCGGGGAGTCTGCTGCGCAACGGCACGGCGTTTGGTGCCCTGGGGGCGACGGCTTCGGCGGCGGCCATCACCATCGTCCTGCAGACGCCGGGGGGCCCGACGGAGCTGGAAAGCCACGCCCGCTGACATCCCTGACATCCGTGACGTCCGGCTGCGGGCCGGCACCCCTTGCTGTCTGGCCTGCAATCGGAAAGACGAAGGGGGTACCCGACGGCGCCACGGGCGTCGTCCACGACGACGGAGACTGCGATGTCTGAGCCATACATCTTCCAGATGCGCGACTTGCGCAAGGTTCATCCCGGCGGCAAGGAAGTCCTCAAGGGGATTCACCTGTCATTTTATCACGGCGCCAAGATTGGTGTGCTTGGTAACAATGGTGCCGGTAAGTCGACGTTGTTGAAGATTATGGCCGGCGTCGACAAGGAGTTCATGGGCGAAGCCCGTCTCCAGGAAGGCAAGACCGTCGGCTACCTCGCCCAGGAGCCCGCTCTCGAGGCTGGCAAGACCGTGCTTGAGAACATCGAGGGCGGCGTCAAGAAGGTGCGCGACCTGCTCAATCGCTTCGACGAGGTCAACAATGCCTTCGGCGATCCCGATGCCGACATGGACAAGTTGCTCGCCGAGCAAGGGCGTCTTCAGGATGCCATTGATGCCGTGAATGGCTGGGATATCAACCGTATCCTCGATCAGGCGATGGACGCCCTGCGCTGCCCGCCCCCCGACCAGATTGTCGACACCCTCTCCGGCGGCGAACGTCGTCGCGTGGCCCTGTGCCGGCTCCTCCTCGAGAAGCCCGACATGCTCGTCCTCGACGAGCCCACCAACCACCTCGACGCCGAGAGCGTGGCCTGGCTGGAGCGCTTCCTCCACGACTTCACGGGGACGGTCATCTGCGTCACCCATGATCGCTACTTCCTCGACAACGTCGCGGGCTGGATTCTCGAACTCGATCGCGGCGCGGGCATCCCCTGGCAGGGCAACTACTCCAGCTGGCTGGACCAGAAGTCCAAGCGCCTCGCCGCCGAGGAGAAGACCGAGTCCGCCCGCCAGCGCGAACTCAAGCACGAGGCCGAGTGGGCGAAGGCTTCACCCAAGGCCCGCCAGGCCAAGAGCAAGGCCCGCCTGCAGCGCTACGAAGAACTCATGTCGGCGGCGTCCAGCGAGAAGGTCACCCAGGCGGACATCTACATTCCACCCGGACCACGGCTCGGCGACGTCGTCATCGAGGCCAACGACGTCACCATGGCCTATGGCGACAAGCTGCTCTACGAGCACCTGAGCTTCCGGCTGCCTCCCGCGGGCATCGTGGGCATCATCGGCCCCAACGGCGCCGGCAAAACGACCTTGTTCAAGCTCATCACGGGGGCCGAAAAGCCCCTGAAGGGTGACTTCAAGATCGGTTCGACGGTCAAGATCATGCACGTCGACCAGAGCCGTGAATCGTTGAATGCCGAAAACACCGTTTGGCAGGAAATCACCAACGGCGCCGAGGTCCTCGAGCTCGGCACCAAGAAGATGAACTCCCGCGCCTACTGCACGGTGTTCAACTTCCGCGGCGGCGACCAGAACAAGCTCGTCGGCAACCTCTCTGGTGGTGAACGCAACCGCCTGCACATGGCCAAGCTGTTGAAGAGCGGCGGCAACGTGCTGTTGCTCGACGAACCGTCCAACGACCTTGACGTCGACACCCTGCGCGCCCTCGAAGAAGCCATCGAGAACTTCGCCGGTTGCGTCGTCGTCATCAGCCACGATCGCTGGTTCCTGGATCGCATCGCGACCCACATCCTCGCCTTCGAGGGAGACAGCCGGGTGGTGTGGTTTGAGGGCACCTACAGCGAGTACGAGGCCGACAAGCGCAAGCGCCTTGGCGACGTGGGCCCCACCCGCCTCAAGTACAAGCCCCTGCCCAAGACCTGAGGGTCGGGCCGGTGCAACGACACGGTGGCCTGCAGCGATGCAGGCCACCGTGTCGTTTTTTGCGTCTGCGGTGTTCAATGGTGGGCAGGTCACCCACATGTCAGTGGGAGGACGCTGCGCCCATTGCCCTGATGTTACAGCGGGTTGCAGAGCCTATGGCTTCGACGCGGCTTCGACGCGGCTGCCGAAATGGTCGAGGGCCACGCACAACGCATCACGCTCGGCCCGGACTTCCTGGCCGATGGTTCCCCGGGCGGCGAGCATCAACACGCCCAGCAGTTGGCGGGCCGCGAAGAAGCGCCGACGAAAGAAGTGCCGCGTCATGAGGCCGGCGGCGGGGGCGGCGGCGCCGACGGCGATGGCGGCGCCGACGTCTCCGGCGACGCCGATGCCGACGACGGCGGCCAGCCACCACAGGGGAAAGAACACCAGGCTGCCCAGCACCTTCACGGTGGCGCCGGTGTCGCGCTCGACGTTCGTCAGGCGCCAGAGCAGGTGAACGGCCCAAAAGGGCACAGCCCAGAAGACGGCGCCGATGAGGGCGATGGGCAGGCCAAACAGGGCCGCGACGGCTTGACGAGCCACGAAGCGCGCCGCCCGCGCTGGTCGCTTCTGGGCCTCCAGGTGCTCTTCGCCGAGGTCCCGCGGCGTGAGCCCGAGGGCTTCGACCCGATCGACCCACGCCGACAGCCGGCTCCGGAAAGCATCGAGTTCCGCGGGGCTCTCCTGTCGCAGCAGCGTGACACCGTCCGCCAGGCTCTTGATGCGGCGCACCCGCTCGGGGTCTCGCTGCCGCCAGATGGCGTCGACGGCGTCGAGCAGGCGCATGTCCTCCCAGGACTGCACATTGACGGTCTCTTTGAGCAGGCCCGCGAACACGGCGTCGGTGAGTCGCCGGGCGGCGTCGCGGTCGTCGACGTCGACGACACCATCAACACCGGCGGCCGCGATGAAGTCCCCCACCACGATGGGGGGGCCGATGTCGACGGCGGCCGTTGACCGGTAGCGCAGCTTGTCGGCGTAGGTGAGGCCGACGGGGACGATGACGATGTCCTTGGCGCCTCGTCGCCAGGCGCCGATGGCCATGCGGGCGGCGCCCGTTTTCAGGGGCTGCACCGTGGGCTCGTCGTGGGAGATCCCCTCGGGGAAGATGAGCACGCAGGAGCCGCCGAGCAGGGCGTCTTCAACAGCGCGGAAGGTCTTGGCGTTGGCGCTGGTGTCGGCGCCGTCTTTGCTCCGATAGACGGGCAGACAATCGAGGCCTTTCACGAGCAGCGAGATGCCGGGCATCGTGAACAGTGGCGCCTTGGCGAGCATCCGGACCCGGCGGGCCGTCGAGTTCGTGACCAGCACGGGGTCAAGCAGGGCGTTTGGGTGGTTGGCCACCAGCAGCACCGGCCCACCTTCGGGGATGTGCCCGTCGATCACCTTGCGCCGATAAAAGAGGTCGACGGCGGCGCCGATGACCTTGGAAACGCCGGCGCCGAGGATGCTCACGTGACGGAGACTACACGGGGGACCCGCCGCTGGGCAGCGAGGAGGCTGTTTGCTTGACGTTTCACCCGCCGACGAGAAAGTCTGCGGCGTCTCTCGTTGCCCCGTGGAGGTTTCGATGTCCAACAGTCCCATGACCGCGTTTGCCCAGGCTGCCCTGGCTGTCAGTGACCTCCTCGCTGCGAAGTTCTCCGGGACCAAGTTCGGCGGCAGCGTGCCCCGCGTCGTCAAGGTGCAGGCGCCCCAGGTGCCGTCGACGGGTGGTGGCAAGCAGGCCCGCGAAAGCATCGTGCTCATGCCCGAGACCGGCGACAGCACCCAGGCCATCACGGCAGGCTTCGTCGACGTCGGTTTGCGCGCCGTTGAGCTCCGCACCTTTGCGGCCATTGCCGGACCGTACCAGCAGCGTTTCGGTCGTCCCCTCGACCTGCCGAAGCCCCAATACGACGCCTTCATCGGCGAGGTGAAGTCGTTTCTGGGCTCCGAGGGCTACGTCATCAAGGTCATCGATGCCTCAGACCAGGAGGCCAAGGCCCAGCGGGCCCAGCAGGCTGAGGACGCTGCGGCCAAGAGCGGCGGCGGCTTGCCCGTCGGCGCCATTGTCGGCGTGGTCGTCGTCCTCGCCATCGGTGCCGCGGCGGCGTTCTTCTTGCTGAAGTCCTGATGCTTCTTCGGCTGGCGCCGAAGAAGTTCTGATGCTTCTTCGGCTGGCGCCGAAGAAGGAACTCAAGCCGCCGTCATCGCCTCGTTGACGGCGAGGCTGATGACGCCCTTGCGAAACAGGTCCCGCACCACGCTGTCGACGAGGATCGGGTCGGCGATGCCGCTCGCGATGATGGCGCGGGGCGTCGTCCCCCGGGCGATGTGGGTGACCACCTCGCGGGCGGCGTCGGGGCAGTGGGCCAGGTAAATGGTGAGCAGCGCGGGCTGCGTCTTCAACGGCGCTCCGTCGGCGAGGGCGTCGCTGCGGGATGACTCCAGCCAATGCTCCAGCTCGGCACACAGCTCGTCGAGCAACGGCACCAGGGGCGTCGGTGGTGCCGTCCGCGGGGCGCTGCCGACAACAAAGGTGAAGACGCCGTCGTCGAGCAACAGCAGCGACCGCAACGCATCCCGGTGGTGCAGGGTGGCCGGGCCCATGGAGCATTGGGCATCGACGACGTCGCCGTCTTCGAGGGTGACGAGGTAGCGGGCGAAACCGGCCCGGATGGCAAGACGGCCCGTCATCTGGTGGGCGGCGAGCATCCGCAGCAGGCTCTGGGCGCCAATGGTGGCGATGTCACCCTCAAGGCGTGAGGCGCCAGCGTACATCACGGCCGCGAGGTCTCGACGGGGCGTGATGGCGGCGACGACGGCAGCGACGACTCCGTCGGGCCGGGTGGCCTTTTGCAGGTAGGCGTCGGCACCACTGTTGGCCCCGCGAAGACGCGTGATCATCTCGCCGTGGTGGGACAAGAGGATGAAGCGCTGCTCCCGGAGTCTGGCGGTGTTGCGGACCCGGGCCAGCAAGTCCCAGCCGGTCTCCCGCGGCATCATGATGTCGGAGACCACGACGTCGTGCGGTGCGGCGCAGACCTGCTCGTAGCCATCGATGCCGTCGACGGCCACGTCGACGACAAAGCCCCGGTTGCGCAGCACCGTGGCGTACAGGCGGGCGAGGTCGGCATCATCTTCAACGACGAGGACGGTCGGGGGAGGCAGCGCAGCGAGGTCTTCGCCGGTGACCGGGGTCCGGGGCAGTGCGGCCGCGGTCTCGATGTCCTCCTCGTCGACGCTGATGGCTTCGGCGTCGGGCCCCTCGACGATGTCGAGGGACAGCGTGTCTGCCGGGATGAAGCTCACCTGCTGGGGACCTTCCAGGCCCAGCAGCGCTTGCAGTGCTTCTCGCGCATCGCGCCCGTTGGCCGAGGCGCTGTGGACTCGACCGGCATCGACGACGATCTCGCCCAGCCGCGGGTCGCCGATGGCGAGGGTCCCCGTGCTCCGCAACAGCCCCAATTGGGCGAGGGCCCGGGGGACCGCTCGTTCGCCGCCCAGGGGCGCGTCGACGACAGCGCCGATGACGGCCGGGCTGGCGGTCTCTGGCAGCACCCGGGCCACGCCCTGGCGCAGCAAGTCCATCGCCGCCAGGTCGTCGACGGTGGCCATCAGCAGCAGCGGCCGCGACGACGACGCCAGCACCAGGGCCAGGTCGGTCCGGTCCAGGCTCGCTGAGATGATGAGCTCCGGGCCAAAGATGCGCAGCAGCAGCAACGCATGGCGGGCGTCGTCAGCGACGACGACGGCATCGCCGCGGGCTTTGAGGGTCTTTTCGATGCTGGCGGTTCGTGCTGTCGCCGGCCCGACAATGATGATGCGCTTGTTCATCGGCTTGCCTCACCGACCACGATGATGGTGGTGATGGTGGCGGCAACACCGCCGACGACGACGAGGCCAAGCAGCAAGGGACACAGCGGCGATGAGCACAGGTCATCTGGCTCTGCTCCGTCGTCTTGTGTGCCTGCGGGCGCTGCACCGGTGTCGGTCGACGTCGCTGCGGCGACCGCGGGCCCGGGCTCAACGGGGGCAGCCGCTGGTGGTGGGGTGCCGACGATGGCGCCAAACTCGGCGGGTATCGACTCCAGGCCGGCTTCGTCGACGACGGACAGTTGCACGGCGTAGTCACCGCGGGGCAGGCCTCGCGCCTCGACGGCCCGGACCGTGCCGGGGGCCCGCGCCTGAAAAACCACCTGGTCGGCAGCGTCGCGGACCTCGACCAGAACCTCGACGACCCCGGGGCCTGGCGACCACGCAAACGACAGAACACTGACATCGGCTTCCCACGTCGCCACCGGGGGGACATTTCCTTCGACCCGCGGCGATGGCGGGAGCGGTCGCGGTGGTTCGGGGACGGTGCCGACGGCGACGCGCGTGCCCATGCCGGGGGCGACGTCGACGGCGACTTCCTCGCTGGGGGTGGCCTTGCGGGTCTTGCCCCGCACCCGGACCATGTCGCCGCGATGGTTGGAGACCCGCGAGGTGCGGTCGTCGGTGGCGACGACGGCCCGCCCCTTGCCGAGTTCAGCGGACCCGGCGGGGGTGTCGACGACGACGGTGGCTCCCCCCAGCAGTTCGTCGATGCGGGACACCAGGGCCCCGGTCTCGAGGGTGGCGCGCCGCTGCTCCTTCTTCTCGTAGGCGTTGTCGCCGAAGATCACGATCAGGGTGGTTTCCCGCAGGTGGATGCGTGACGTGTCGCGAAAGGCCACGTCCGCCGACGACTGCTCCTTGGTGTTGACACGCCAGGCTCGATAGAGCGGCAGGCCGATGTCGCCCTTCTGCCAGGCCGCGGCCTCGGGGGCCTTGGCGTCGACGATGTTGAGCCGGGAGGCAATTTTTGCCAGGGGCAGGGCGGCGGTCGCCGTCGCTTTGCCGGCGCGCACGACGATGGTGAACTCCACGCGCCGGTTGGCCTCGCGGCCCGCAGCGCTGCTGTTGGTGGCGACGGGGACGGTGTCGCCAAAGCCCTTGGCCACCAGTCGATGGCGCGCGACGCCACGAGCGGCCAGGGCATCGACGACGGCCTCGGCCCGCTTCTGGGACAGTGCCCGGTTGGTGGCGGGGTCACCCACACTGTCGGTGTGGCCTTCGACGACGAGGATGTCGATGTCGGCGTCGCTGGTGATGGCGGCCGCAATGTCGTCAAGGAGGGCTGCGGCGTCGGCGGCAAAGACAGCATTGCCGGTCTGGAAGTGCACGCTGCCGGTCACCGTCATCCGGTCGTCGACAACGACGACCACGCCCTTCGAGGCCACCGGGAGCGCGAGCAGGTTCAAGGCGAGGAAGACGGCGAGGGCTGCGCGCATGGGTCTGCCTACACCTCGAGGGCGAAAACGTCGACGGGTTGGGTGATGCCTGTCAATTCCCGGGGCCCAAGGGCAATGGCGCCGGGCAGTTCGCCAGCCGCTTCGACGGTGGCGCGCGACGCGAGGATTTGCATGGGTCCAGCGACGCTCTCGAGGCGGGCGGCGATGTTCACGGGTTCGCCAATGGCTGTGTAGACGAGTCGCTTCTCCGACCCGAGATTGCCGACGACGGCGACGCCCGTGTTGAGGCCGATGGCGAGGCGAATCTCGACGCCAAAGCGCTTCTTCCACCGCATGTTGCCCATATCCAGGAAGCGCACCATGTCGCGGGCGGCTTCGACGGCCTTCTCGGCATGGTGCTCGTCTTTCAGTGGCGCTCCCCAAAACGCCATGACGCTGTCACCGATGAATTTGTCGACGGTGCCGCCATGCTTGAACACGATCTCCGTCAAGATGGTGAACAGGTCGTTCAGCAGCGCGCACATCTGTTCCGGCGACAACTGGGCCGACAGCGGCGTGAAACCGACGATGTCGGCGAACAGGATGGTGATGTCCGCGCGTTTGCCCACCAGGAGGTCGTCAGCCTTGCTGCTGACATAGGCGTCGACGAGCTGGCTTGGCAGATAGCGACCAAGACCCTCCCGCAGACGGGTCTCCTTCAACAAGGCCTCTTCGCCATCCTTCAAGGCGTTGGCGGCATCGCTCAGGGCGAGGCCAAGCACACCGAGTTCGTCGTGCCGGCCGGCCAGGGCGGTCACCTCGGTGAAGCGACGATGGGCGAGGGCATCGGCACTCTGCATGAGGCGTGACACCGGCCGGGTGATTGACCGAGCGACGACGAGCGCTCCGCCGACGGCCAGCACGATGGCGCCCAGGACGACGACGACGGCGAGCTGGCGCATGCGGGTCAGCGATGAAAACACCACGCTCGTCGGCATCTGTACCCCGACCATGAAGCCGGTGCCGGCGCCCGCCAGGGAGATGGTGGTGCCGACGACGCTGGTGCCGTCGCTGCGGGTGCCGTCGCTCTGCAAGATGAAGTTGGCGTCACGGGGGCGGTCCCTCGCCAACGAGACCCCGGCGATGAGCGGTTCTGCCGATGCATCTTCGAGCGCAAAGGCCTTCGCCGCCGTCGTGTGGGCCACAAAACGCCGCCGGCCGTCGACGACGACGACGGCGTCGGCATAGCCCGGCAGGCTCACCTGGCTCAACCGTTCCACCAGACCCTGAAGCGCGCCGAGGGAGACCACCCCGGTCACCGTCCCCGTGACCTGCCCGTCGACGATGATCGGGGCTGCCACCACCATCCGTGGGGGCATGCTGCCTGGAGTGCCATCGCCGGCGACGATGTCGTCGATGACGAAGCCCGCCGCCGCCCGTTCCAGCAAGGCTGGCGACAGCACCCGGGTGACGGCGTCGTCGGTGCTGCGGGCGCCGGCGTCGCCGCTGGCGTCGCGGATCGTGTCCATCGGGATGCCGTCCTTGCCATGGACCACGACGGCATCAAGGTGGCGGCTGGCGCTGACCAGCGCGGTGGCGACGGCGACCCGGTCGGGGCCGGCGAGAGAACGGTCCACCAGGGCCGCCGCGACGGCGACAAGGTCACTGCGGACGTCGGCGAAATGCTCGTCGATGGCCCGGGCCACATCCTGGGCGACAGCGGTGTGCAAGGACCGGGCGTCCGCGCGCACGGTCTCGGCGTTGACGTTGAACAACAGCAAGACCGCGACACCGAGGGGCAGCAACGCCGCCAGCAACGCCAGCACCCCGAGGGTCACCCGCAGGGGACGCGTCACCGCCGCAAAGACGCTGCGGGCAGGCATGGTGGTGGAGGAGGTGGTGGTGACGGTGACAGGTGGTGCAGTGGGGCTCATCAGCCCCCGAGCACATCACGGGCGACGCGATCCGCGAAGCGGGCTCCCCGGGTGGTCAGGCGCCAGGTCTGCACCTCCCCGGTGGCGCTCACGGCCATGTCGCCACGGGCCACCGCGGCATCGAGGGCGGTGACGACGTCGGGGGCGACGTCGGTCTGGTGGAGGGCCGCCAAACGGTGCAGGTCGACGCCGACCCCCAGATCCCGCGAACCGAAGGCGACGGCTTCGCGAAAGGCATGGTCGCGATCCAGGATTTCGTCGTCGTGGGCGGCGTCTTGGCCGGCGAGCAGGGCCTCGCGCCAGTCCCCCAGGCGAGCCGTGGTGTGGCGTCGCCGGGCCCGGCCGTCGTCGTCGACGCGGAACGAATGGGCGCCGGGTCCGAGGCCCAGATAATCGCCGCGTTGCCAGTACAGGCGGTTGTGGCGGGAGGTTCGGCCAGGGAGGGCGTGGGACGAAATCTCGTACTGCGCGAAGCCGGCACCCGTCGTGAGGTCGACGACAGTCTCGTAGGCGTCGGCCTGGTGGTCGTCGTCGATGGCCGCACGGGCACCGCGCTTGATCAGTTGCACCAGCGGCGTGTCGGCCTCAAGGGTCAAAATGTAGGCGCTGAGGTGGCCGACGCCGAGGGCTGCGGCGCGGGCGACGTCGTCGGCCAGCCGACCGGCTGCTTCTCCGGGCACGCCGACGATGAGGTCGACGCCGACGTGCAGCCCCGCCTGCACCAGCTGCTCCACAGCGATGAGCCCTCGTCGTTGGTCGTGGGCACGACCGAGGTATTTCAGCACAGCGTCGTCAAAGCTTTGCAGACCAACGCTCACCCGGGTGAAGCCGGCAGCCTTGAGGCCCTCGGCGAAGGGCCGGTCGATGTCTTCAGGATTGACCTCAAGGGCGACCTCGGCGTCGTCGTCGAGGCCCTGCTCGCGGACGAGGGCCACGATGCGGGCAAGGTCTGTCACGGGCAGCTGCGACGGTGTCCCGCCCCCCAACGACAGGGTGCTGGCGGGCCACGGGAGTTCGGTGGCGCGCAGGGAGAGCTCAGCCTGCAGGGCGTCGACGAAGCCGTCGGTGCTGGCGCCGACTTCGATGGCGAAGTCGCAGTAGGGACACCGTCGCCTACAGTGGGGCACATGGACGTACACACCGCGAGGCCGCGGAAGCGCGTTCACTGGGGCCCATCGACGGCGGGATCCGGCGAACCGACCTCCGGGACGGCGGGCCAGCTGGCGGGCCAGAACCGGCGGAGCAGGGCGCAGGCGGTCTCGTGGGCCTCGGGATCCCGGGCACACACACAGGGGTCGGGCACGGTGACCGTGTAACTCCTTGAAAAGGCGTCGGCGGCTGTCAGCAGCACCGACGTGTGGGTCTCCAGGCCCACCAGGGTGACCCGCCGGACCCGCCGCTTGCGCAGGACGTCATCCAGATTCGTCGCAAAAAACGCCGACGGCGCCGCCTTTTTCAGGATCACCTCGTCCGAGCGAGGGGTGAGCTCCTGGATCACGGCGCCGCAGCCGTCGTTGGCGGCAAAAATCACCAACCGCCCTCGTTCGCGGAAATAGCGCAGCTCGCCCTGGACGTAGCGGACGATGCCGCCGGCCCCGGGGACCGCCTGGGGACCGCGAAAGCGGTCGAGGGTCATGTCGAGGACGATCAGGGCCCGATCAGACTCGCCGGGGCCCGGCGCCATCAGCTCGTGCGCTTCGCTGGATTCGTCTTCGGCCATGGCGCCAGCGTCGTCCTGCGAATTCCGTCCGTCAAGGCGCGGCGGGACGCCACGAGCATTCGACCAAGACCAGCGCCCATCGCGAAACGTTCGGGAACCAAGTGCATCCAACGACTGTTGTCTCTCGTAGTCCTTGTGGAGGTTCACCATGGCTCGCTCACAGACCGCAGCGATTGAGCAGACGGCTTCGGTGCCGGACACCCGTCCGGCCTTCAAGCAGGTGAGCCAGCATCCGTTGCGGGCCCGTCGTCGTCCAGGTCCCCCCGGTGCCGATGCCGCGCCCGCCATCGAGAGCGAGCTCGAAGACGCCGCGCGCATCCTCGAGATGGTGGAGCAGGGCGTGTTGCCGTCCGACGGCCCGCCCCCCCTTCCTGTGCCCGTCGACGCCACTGGCCGTCCCCGCCGTCGCCTCACCGCCGAGGACGAATGCGCCCTCGCCTACCGGATCCAGACCTGGGGCGACATCGACGCCCGTAACGCCCTCGTCTTGGCGAACCTCGGTCTCGTGCACCTGGTGGCCAACCAGATGCGCCGCAACGGCATCCGCTACGAGGACATCGTGCAGGAGGGCACCCTCGGCCTGCTGCGTGCCACCGAGACCTTCGAGCCCGATCGCGGCATCCGCTTCAGCACCTACTGCGTCTACTGGATCCGGGCGAAGATCCAGCGGCTGCTGCAGCGTGTCGATCGCGACGAAAATCCAAGCATTGCCGGCGCCGAAATGGAGACCCTCGAAAGCGGCCGTCGCCGTCGGCCCCGCTCCCGTGCGGTCTCGCTGGAGGCCCCGGTTTCCAGCGCCGACGGCGATGAGCGCAGCGTCGGTGACCTTGTGAAGTCCGAGGGGGACGACCCCGAAGACGCCACCCTGCGCTTTGAGCGTGACCGCACCGTCGATCGGGTCCTTGGTGAAATCGCCGCCGAGATTGGCGACCCCCGCCTCAAGACCATCATCGAGAAGCGCTTGCTCGCCGAAGAGCCCGAGACCCTCGCCATCCTCGGCGACCGTTTGAACCTCTCTCGTGAAGGCGCTCGCCTCCTGGAGAACAAGGTCCTCAAGCTGGCCCGGATCCGTCTGGAAGCCTTCGCCGACTGACCGTCCCGCCCAGCATGCATGACCGCGAAAAGGCCGGGCCTACGCCCGGCCTTTTCATGTGGCCCACACGCCACCTCGTGATCAGCGACTGGCGCGGGCGGCGCGGGCGACGAGGCGGCCATCGGCGACGGCCAGGCGAATGCGGGCGCCGTCTTTGACCTCGCCGCGCAGGATGGCTTCTGAGACCGGGGTCTCCACCAGCCGCTGAATGGTCTGCCGCAACGGGCGCGCTCCCAGGTTGCTGTTGCCGGCGTCAGCGGTGGCCTGCTCGACGAGGAATGCCAGCACGGGCTCCTCAAAGCGCAACTGGATGTTGCGGGTGGTCATGAGGGCTCGCGACGACTGGTCGAGCTGAATGGCCGCGATGCGCTGCAGCTCGTCGTGGGTCAACGACGCGAACACGCATTTGTCCTCGATGCGGCCCCACAGCTCGGGGAGGAAGTGCTTGCGGGCGGCGTCGAGCACGGCCTGCTCCCGCTGGGTGGCCTCTCGCTGGGTCAGGGCCCCATTGTCCGGGGTATTGGCGGTGAAGCCCACCTGGCGGGGCTTTGCCAGCAGCTCTTTGGCGCCAAGGTTCGACGTCATGATGAGCACGGCATGGCGGAAGGTCACGGTGCGGCCGAGGGAATCCGTCAGGCGTCCCTCGTCGAGGACCTGCAAGAGAATGGGCAGCACCTCGGGGTGGGCCTTCTCGATTTCGTCGAGCAGCACCACACAGTGGGGACGCCGACGCAGGGCCTCGGTGAGCTGGCCGCCCTCGTCGTGGCCGACGTAGCCGGGGGGCGCGCCCGTCAGGCGGGCCACCGTGTGGGGCTCGTTGAACTCGCTCATGTCGAGGCGAACGAGGGCCTTTTCGGTGCCGTAGAGGAAGTCGGCCAGGGCCTTGGCGAGCTCGGTCTTGCCGACGCCCGAGGGGCCCAACAGCAGAAAGCTGCCCATGGGCCGGTGGGTCGAGAAGCCCGCGTAGTTGCGACGGATGGTGTGGGCCACCCGGGTGATGACGTGCTCATGGCCGATGACGCGCTTGCCGAGCTCGGCCTCCATCTCCATGAAACGCTGCTGGTCTTTGGCCTGCACCCGCTCCAGGGGGATCTTGGCGACGTCGGAGCACACCCGGGCCACCTCGTCGCGGCCGATCTCCTGCAAGCCCGATCGCCGACCGCGGGACAAGGCGAGGTCGAGCAGGTCGAGGGCCTTGGCGGGCAGGCGCTTGTCATGGATGAAGCGCGACGACAGCTGCACCGCCGCCGCGATGGCGTCGTCGGTGGCCTTCACCTGGTGGTGCTTGCCGTACAGGGGGGCTGCTCCCCGCAAGATCTGGATGGCTTCTTCGTCGGTGGGTTCCTCGACGAGGATCTTCACGAAGCGCCGCTCGAGGGCGGGGTCTTGCTCGATGTATTTGCGGAACTCGTCGAGGGTGGTGCTGCCAATGCAGGGGAAATCCCCGCGCGCCAGGGCCGCCTTCAGCTCGTTGGCCGCGTCCTGGGGACCATCTCCCGAGGCGCCGGCACCCATGAGGGTATGGATCTCGTCGATGAAGACGATGACCTGACCCTTGCTGCGCAGCACGTCGCGCTTGAGGCCCTGCATCCGCTCCGAGAATGACCCACGCAAGGACGTGCCGGCGACGATGCGACCCATGTCGAGCTCGACGACGACCTTGCCATGGAGGGGGGCGACGTCGGGGTCACCCCGCATCAGTTTGACGGCGAGGCCCTCGACGATGGCCGTCTTGCCGACGCCAGGCTCGCCGACGAGGCAGGGGTTGTTGGCGCGGCGTTTGCCGAGGACATCGATCAACTGCTCAAGCTCCGCAGCCCGCCCCACCGACGGGTCGAGGGTGCCGTGGGCAGCGGCGGCGGTCAGGTTGCGACCGAGGGACGTCAACCAGGGGTAGCGGTCGGGGTCGAGGTCAAAGACGGTGGGCGGCAGGGTCAACGCCACCGACGGCGGCGGCGGCTCCCGGCGCTTGGGCCTCGGGGCCGGATCCAGCGGCTTTGGCTCCTCGCCAACGGGGGCTGCGGGGGCAGGCACCGCCGGCGCGGGGCTGACGGCGGGGGCCGGGGCCCGGGCGGCGGGGGCGGGCTCGGCCTCGACGATGACCGACACCACCGACACCGCCGACCCTGGCGCGGCGTCGCCATCCAGCATGGTCTTCTTGGAGACCAACCAGTCGTCGGCCCGGGCCTGGCGCACCGGACGGGGTCTCGGCGGAGCGCCGTCGGCAAAGCGGGGGCCCGGGAGGTCTTTGGCCTCGTTGAGGGCATGCTGGAGCCGGCGGGGCAGCACCGCGGTCACGTAGCTCATGACCCGGTTGCGCAGGGCGGCGTTGCCCCCCAGGGCACTCTCCAACAGCTGCCAGGCGGCACCCTCGCGGACCTTGAGGAGGGCCACCAGCAAGTGCAGGGTGTTGGCTTGTCTGGCATCGCAGCGCAGCGCCGTCTCATCTGTCGCCACCAGCACGGCGTCGAGGGCGCCAGGCTCGTCGCGCAGCTCGGGGCCCATCAGGCCAACCAGACGGTCTTCGTCGACCTGGGCCTCCCGCAGGACGACCTCGGCGGGATTGGGCACGCAAAAGAGCGCCAACACCAGGTGCGTCGTCGACAACGGCGCGCCAACGCCGTCGGCGAGAGCCCGTGCCTCATGGTAGGTCCGACTGAGGTCGGGGGCAGCGGTGAGGCGGCCTGGTCGGGGGCGTCCGGGGGCGTCGGCGTCAAGAGTCATCGTCGGTCTGCCAGGGGTGCGGGACGAGGGGGGCGCGCGGCCAGTCGGTGGTCGTCGGGGCATACAGGTTTTCTCCCGTGGGAGGAACCATGCAGGGGACTGGCGGATTCAACCCTTTGACGCGGCCCAGACCCGCCAACGGCCGTCGTCGAGGTGTTTTTCGCGAAGTCCCCGGTGCCCGTGCTATTCATCGGCGCCAGCAGATAAACGTGTCGATAATTCACCGACATGGGCGAAACCCGTGTCGGTGCGTTCGAGTCCACGCGCAGGAGCGATGCCATGTCGGAATTTGAACCAGGTCTGATGGGGAAACCCTGGTTGCGCGCCGCCCTGGCGGGTGGCGGAGGCCTCGTGGCCTGGGCTCTGGCACGGGCCGCCCTCAAAGACGTCGACTTCGCGGCCGTCGTTGGCATTGCGGTGGCCGGGGCCGTCGCCGGCTTCTTCATGAGCCAGCCCGCTGAAGAGGCCCTGTTCCTCGCCGGGGTCGCCGAGCGCATGCGGCTGGACGCCAAGCTGCGGGCGCCGGGGTTGCCCGGCATCTACGGCACCATCGCCCGTCACATCAACGCCCTCGCTGAGCGCGGTCATCAGGCCGAGGTCGTCGAGCTGCCCACCCGGACCCGCGCCGCCGAGCAAGCGCCGACAGGGGCACTGTCTCCCCAGCGCCAACAGGCCGTGGGCGAACTCCACGACCAGGCCAAGGCCCAGGGGCAGAGCCTCGACGACACCAGCGCCGCCATGGCCCAGATGGCCGCGACGGTGCGCACCATCGCCACCTCGGTGGAGTCCCTCGCGTCCTCGGCAGAAGAGTCGGGCAGCTCCATCCTCGAAATGAGCGCCATCAACGACGAGATGAGCGAGAACATCGGCGAACTGGCGGCGGCCATCGAGCAGACGTCGGCCTCCATCGAGGAGATGATCTACTCCATCAAGGAAGTCGCCAAGAACATCGAGGGCCTCGCCCTCGCCGCCGAGCAGACCTCCACCTCGATGAACGAGATGGAAGCCAGCATCAACCACGTCGAAGAGAACGCCACCGCCACCGCCCGGCTCTCAGAAGACGTGATCCGCGACGCCGCCCGGGGCGCTGACGCCGTCAAACGGACCCTGACGGGTATCGAAGAGATTCGCCAATCGTCCCGCGCGGCCTCGGACGTGATTCGGGCCCTCGGTGACCGCATCGGGGCCATCGGCAACATCCTCAACGTCATTGACGACGTCGCCGAGCAAACCAACCTGTTGGCGTTGAACGCCGCCATCATTGCCGCCCAGGCCGGCGAACAGGGCCGTGGCTTCGCCGTCGTCGCCGACGAAATCAAGGACCTCGCCGAACGCACCGGCGCCTCCACCAAAGAAATCGCCGACGTGATTCGCTCGGTGCAAATCGAGTCCAAGAACGCCATCTCAGCCATCGCCCGGGGCGAAAAGAGCGTCGAGACCGGCGTCGCGTTGTCCGAAGCCGCCGAAGGGGCCCTCGCCGAGATTGTGTCGTCGGCGGGCAAGTCCACCGAGATGGTCAAGGCCATCGCCATGGCCACCGTAGAGCAGTCCAAAGGCTCCAAGGTCGTCGCCGACGCCGTCGACCGCATCGCGCGTACGGTGCAGCAGGTCGCTGCCGCCACCGCCGAGCAGGCCCGGGGCAGCGAGCAGATCATGCGCAGCACCCAGCGCATGAAGACCCTCTCCAACCACGTCGAGCTGTCGTCTGAGGAACAGTCCAAGGGCAGCAAGCAGATTGCGGGCTCTATCGAGCACATCAACGAGATGGTTCGTCAGCTGCACCAGGCCCAGCAGGAGCAGTCCCGTGGCAGCGTTCAGCTCCTCTCGGCGGTCGAGCAACTGCGCCAGAGCCAGTTCCGCCAGATTCGCGTCCTCGAGGACCTGTCCGACTCCAAGGGCTGAGGCCGGGCCGCTCAGGCGCTGACGTCGACGTCGACCTTCTTGCAGTCGGCGGCCACGGGGCAGTCGCTGCAGCGGGGCTTGCGGGCGTCGCAGATGCGCCGTCCCTGAAAGATGAGGGTGTGGTGGGCCTGCAGCAGTCGGTCGCGGGGCCACAGGGCCGTCAGCTCGCTCTCCACCTTGTCGGGGTCTGACTGTTTCGTGAGCCCGAGGCGGCGTGAGACGCGCCCCACATGGGTGTCGACGGCGATGGCGGGGACGCCGAAGCAGTTGGCGATGATGACGGCGGCAGATTTGCTGCCAACGCCAGGCAGGCTCTCGAGGTCGTCCCGGGCCGGGGGAACGACGCCGGCGAAGTCGTCGACGACGCGGCGGGCGGCGGCCACGACGTTCTTGGCCTTGTTGCGATACAGGCCGATGCTCTTGATGAAGGGCTCGACGGCGGCGGGCTCGACGGCGGCGAAGGCCTGGACCGTGGGGAAGGCCGCGAACAGCGCTGGGGTGACCTTGTTGACGCTGACGTCGGTGGCCTGGGCCGACAGCACCACCGCCACCAGCAGTTGCCAGGGGCCCTCGTGGTCGAGTTCGCAGCGGGCGTCGGGAAAGCGCGCGCACAGGCCATCCAGGATTCGCAAGGCGCGGGCGCGTTGGGCGGGGGAGGGCATGCACCGCGATACCAAGGGCTCCACCTCGTCACCAGCAGATGTTCAGGCCATCGTGCGCTGGCGCGGAGCATCTGCGCCCGTGTCGCACCTGTCAGGGGCTGTGTGGCTGTGTCTGGAGTTGTCAGTGGTGGTCATACCTTGGCGGTCGCCCGGCTTGCGTGGGGGGCGACGTCGCTGACAACGTCGCTCCCATGAACCACCCCACCCGCCTTGCCGTTGGCCAGATGACGAGCACTGACGACATCGAGCGCAACTTCGCGGCCTGCGAACGCCTCTGCCAGGAGGCCAAGAAGCAGGGAGCGGTGACGCTGGTCCTGCCCGAATGCTTCGCGTTTCTCGGCCGTGGCGACGGCGACCTGATGCGCATGAGCGAACCCCTCGACGGCCCCCTCTTCTCGCGCTTCAAGGCCCTGGCGGTGACCTTCGGATTGGAGATCTGCTTCGGTGGCTTCCCCGAGAAGCATTCACCAACCCACGCCTACAACGCCCACGTCGTCGTCGGGCCCGACGGCAGCACCCGCGCCCTGTACCGCAAGATTCATTTGTTCGACGTCGTGCTGCCGTCTTCGACCCTGCGCGAGAGTGCGGCGACCACGCCGGGTACGGACCTCGTCGTCGCCGACGGCGCCGTCGGCAAGCTCGGTCTGACCGTCTGCTACGACCTGCGCTTTCCCGAGCTCTATCGGGCCCTGGCGTCGAAGGGCGCCCAGGTGTTGTTGGTGCCGGCCGCCTTCACCCTGACGACGGGGAAAGAGCATTGGGAGGTGCTGCTGCGCGCCCGGGCCATCGAGAACCAGTGCTACGTCGCCGCCGCCGCCCAGACCGGCAAGCACAACGAGCGCCGCGACAGCTACGGCCACGGGATGATCATCGACCCGTGGGGCACGGTGATTGCCCAGTGCCGGGACGGCGAAGGCATCGCTGTCGCCGACGTCGACATTGCCTGGCTCGAGACGGTCCGGGCCCGCATTCCCGTGTGGCAGCACCGTCGTCCCGACCTGTACTCGGCGTGACGTCGTCTCCTGGAGCCGCATGGCCCAGCGCGATGGCACGGAACGGCTCAGTGGTGGCCGAGGTCGCTCAGGCCGAGCTTCTCCCACAAGCGCTTGAGGGGAGCCGGCGCCCACCAATTCCACTCGCCCATCAGCTTCATGGCCGCCGGCACCAGCAAGGCGCGGATGACGGTGGCGTCAATCAGCACGGCGAGGGCCATGCCGAGACCCAATGACTTCATGAAGATGATGTGGCTGGTGCCGAACGCGCCGATGACGACGACGAGGAGCAATGCTGCCGACGTGATGAGCCGCCCGGTGCGGGCCAGGCCACGGCTGACGGCGAGGTCGTTGTCGCCGGTCTTTTTGTATTCCTCCTGGACCCGGGCCAGGATCAGGACCTCGTAATCCATGGAGAGACCAAACACGATGCTGAACATGAGCAGCGGCGCCGTGCAGTCGGAAATGCCAAGGGGGATGTAGTCGAGGACGTCGCTGAAGCGACCGTCCTGAAAGACCCAGACGATGGCGCCGAAGCTTGCCGAGATGCTCAGGACATTCATCAGCATGGCCTTGATGGGCAGGGTCACCGAGCCAAAGACGAGGAAGAGCACGAGGAACATCACCACGATGACGGTCCCCACCATCCAGGGCGCCCGGTCCACCAGGTTTTGCTTGAGGTCGATCAAATACGCGCCGGGACCCCCGACGTAGATGTCGATGCCTTCGACCTCCAGGGCCCGAATGGCGTGGATGACGCCGAGGGACTCCGGCCGGTTGTATTGGTGGTCGATGAGGATGGCGAAGCGCATATGCGAGCCGGCGGCGAAGGCATCGATGCCCAACAAGGCCGTCTTGTCGGTCTTTTCGAGTTCGGCCCTCGGCGTCGACAACTTCTTGAACAGCGCGTCCTGGTCGATGCCGGGAATGAGCGTGAACAGGCCAGAGATGATCTTGGGCTTGGTGAGGTCGGGCCGGTCGTCGGAGATGTGCTCAAGCAAGTCGCTGAGCTTCTTGAGGCGTTCGAGGTTCTCGAGGGACAGGGCGTCCCCCTTCACGACGGCCAGCACGTCAATGGGGGTGAGCTGGTCGCCGTCGAACTCCCGATCGAGGATCTCGTTGGCAATGAAGGCCGGCTCGTCGCGGGGCAGAATCCGGTAGTCGGGGAAGCCGGGGTCGAAGCGGGCGAAGGGCAGGCCGACGACGATGAGGGGGACAAGCACCGCCAGGGCGATGAGCTTTGGGTACTTCATGACCACGGTGGCAATCTTGAACCAGAAGCCATCGTCACCATCAGCGTATTTCGGCGCGAACGGGACCTTGAGGGAATCAATGCGGGTGCCAATGACGCCCATCAGGGCCGGCAGCAACGTCAACGACAAGATGACCGTCCCGAGGACGACGAGGATGCCGCCCTTGGCCATCGACTGCAGGAACATCTGGGGAAAGAAAAACAGCCCCAACAGGCTGGCGGCGACGGTCACGCCCGAAAATGCCACGGCGCGCCCCGTCGTCATGACCGTGCGGACCACGGCTTGCTCGACGGTGGCTTCACCTTGCAGCAGTTCCTCGCGGAACCGGCTGACGAGGAAGAGTGAGTAGTCGATGGCGAGGCCGAGCCCCAGCAGGCTGGCAAGGTTCACCGAGAAGATGCTCACCGGGCCGAACTCGCTGAGGACCCGCAGCCCCGTCAGGCTCATGAGCAGAGCCATGACGCCCAGGATGAGGGGGAGTGACGCCGACGCGCCGCTGCCGAAGATCAACAACAACAACACCGCCGTGATGGGCAGGGCGACGGACTCTGCGCGCACCAGGTCGTTGGCGATGATGCGTTGAACGCTCTCGGCAACGGGGACGACGCCGCCGAGTTGCAGCGTCATCGGTGGTGCCTGAAGCAAGGGTTCAAGCCGCTTGATGGCCGTGAACCGCTCGTGCTCGTCGCCGCGCAGGGTGATGAGCAAGAAGGTCCGCGACTTGTCCTTGGTGATGAGCTGGGCGGCACCTGTCTCGTACCAACTCACATGGCTCACGACGCTGGGGTCCTTCTCGACCCGGGCGATGGCCTCGAAGGCGGCGGAGTAGGCCTCGATGTCGTCGACGGTGCCGCTCGGGGCACTCCACAAGGCGAGGATGTCGGCGCCGCCGACCTTGATTTCCCGCTCCAGCGTCGTGAACGTGGTGTGGCTCTCGCTGCCCGGCACCTCGAATCCTCCCCCTTTCAGGCGTGGGAAGACCGTCGCTGCGCCCCAGATGAGGGCCGGCAGGAGGAGCACGTAGGCGACGAGGACCGCCACCCGATGCCGATACGAGAAGGAGCCGATGGTCTGAAACACCCCAGCCGCATAGCAGCCTCGAGGCCAAACGCCTTGCGGCGATTTCTTCGATGCCACAGATCGACGCCGGGACTTGCGTCTGGTGCCATGACCCGGCGATGGTGCAGGGGCCCAGGAGTCCCCGTGTCACCGCGCCATCATGAAGAGGCCTTTGTCGTCGACCTGCCAATGCGCCGCGTCTGGGACGTGATGGCGGACACGCAGCATTTGAACCAGCTCTTCTTTGGGTTGTCCTCATCGCAGATGGTGGCCCGTGACGGCGACAAAGCGCGTTTGCGCGGCACGTTTGGCGTGCTGGCACCCGAATACGACGAGTATCCATGGGTGTTCGAGGTGCCCCGCCGCTACCGAAACGAGCGGGTGTTCACCCGGGGGCTGCTTCGACGCCTGAGCACAAGCTGTGAGCTGACGTCAGAAAGCGACGAAAAAACCCGCGTTCGCTACCTGATCGACGTCGAGGGCGCCGGCGTCGTCGGGGGCCTCGCGGCCCGCTACGTGGTCGCCCGCACCATTCGTGGGCTCGCCCAGGTCCAAAAGCTGTTGGCGACGATGGCGGCGGGGCAGGCGGCCTCGAAGGTGATGCAATGGCCACCGGCCAATCCGTTTCGCGAGGCCACCCTCGCCCGCGCGACCCCCCTGCTGGCACCTGTGCGCGCCCAACTGGTCGACGACGAGGCCCGCGCCATCCTTGAACGACTGGTGAGCATGCTGGCTGACGGCACCGATGCCGACGTCGCCCGGATGCGCCCCTACGAGTTGGCTGCCGCCTGGAGTGTCCCCGCACGGCATACCCTTGAGGTGTTTCTGCGGGCGGCCCGCGGTGGGCTGCTGCGCCTGTCATGGGATTTGCTGTGTCCGTCCTGTGAAGCGCCGACGACGGTGGGGTCCATCAAGGACTTGCCGAGCGGCGGCCACTGCCCCGCCTGCGACATCGACTTCTCGACCAACTTTGCCGAGAACGTTGAAGCAACGTTTTCGCCAGAGCCGTCGGTGCGCCAGGCCGAGCGCCTGGTGTTCTGTCATGGCTCGCCAGCGTCGACGAAGAGCTGGCTGGCCCAGGTGGTCGTGCTGCCCGGCGCCGAAGCTGTCCTCAACATCACCCTGGGCCGTGGTCGCTATCGACTCCAGGGGGCGGGGATTGTCAAGACTGCCGACTTCCAGGTTGACGACGACGGCCAGGTCGAGGCTGTGGCCACAGTGACCGAGCGTGGTGGCGCCACCGTCGTTTCTCCCTTGCCCGCGATGGGGGCTGGCGCCCTCGTGCTGCGGCTCAAGAACGAGGGCCAGCAACAGCACCGCCTGCAACTGACCCACCGGGCCTTCGCTTCGCTGGCGGCCACCGCCGCCGACGTCACGGGCCTGGGGCTCTTTCGCGAACTGTTCGGTGACGAGGTCCTTGCCCCCGGGCAACACGTGGGCGTGGGCCAGATGACCATCCTGTTCACCGACCTGGTGGGCAGCACCGCCATGTACGAGGGCCTCGGCGACGCAGCAGCCTACGGGCTCGTCCGTCGTCACTTCACGGTGCTGACCGACGCCGTCATCCGCCACCGGGGGCGGGTGGTGAAGACCGTGGGGGACGCTGTCATGGCGTCATTCGATATCCCCGCCGACGCCGTGGCTGCCGGTCTCGACTGCATCGTCGGCCTGCGCGCCATGACGGCCTCGGGCGGCGGCGCCTCTGGGCTGCGGCTCAAGGTGGGCGTGCATACCGGCGCCTGCCTCGCCATCGAAGCCAACGGCGGCGTCGACTACTTCGGACGCACGGTCAACATCGCGGCCCGCGTCGAAAGCGTCGCCAACCCCGACGAGCTGGTGCTCTCCTGGACCATGCTTGCCGACAGCGACGTCGCCCGCGCTGTTGACGCTGCGGTCGCCGCCGGCTGCACCCGGACTGAGGACCGCCGCAAGGTCAAGGGCATCGCCGACGAGGTCGTTGTCACCCGGTTGGCGCCTCCGTCGGTCACTCCGTCGCCATCTTCCACCACAGGCGCCACCTGATGCATCTCGTTGCTGTGCTGGCTGCGCTGGCAGTGTCCTCGTCGTCGCCGTCGGCGGCGGTCCTTGTCCCGTGCGTGCTGGACCATCCGTCGGGAGCCAGGCTCCATGCCCGGTGTGGCTCGGTGCCAGTCACTGTCGGCACGAAGGCGGTGGACCTCGGCTTCGCGGTGATCAAGGCCACTGGGGCCGAGGCATCGACGACGCCACTGGTCATGCTGGCCGGCGGTCCGGGACAAAGCGCCACCCGGGATTTTGTCGCCCTGGCCGCGGTCATCGACCGCCTGCGGCAGGACCGTGATGTGGTGCTGGTCGACGTGCGTGGGACGGGCCGCTCGGCACCGATGAGCTGCGTGGACAATCGCTCCATTGCCGACAAGATGGCGGGCGTCGGCGACGAGGCCCTGCTGGCAGCGTGTCTGGCGGCCCAGACCCTGAGCCTGCAGCACATCACCACCGACGATGCCGTGGCCGACCTCGACGTCGTCCGCGCCGCCCTTGGAGCCGAGCGATGGCATGTCCTCGGGGTGTCCTACGGGACCCGTTTGGCGGTGGCCTACGACGTCGCCCACCATGGCCACACGGCGTCGTTGGTGCTCGACGGGGTGGCTCCCCTTGACCGTCCCCTCGGCGATGACGTGGCTGCCGACATGACAGCGTCCATGGAGGCCCTGGGGGACGGCGCCGTGGCGGATTTCCGCGCCCTGAAGGCGTCCCTGGCGGCGAATCCACAAGCGCTGGTGGTCGCACATCCGACCACATTCACCCCAACGCCGCTCGTCATGACGAGTGCGGTCGTGAACGGCGCTGTTCGGATGTTGCTGTATGCCGACGAGACCCGCGCGGTTCTGCCCCAGTTGTTGCGCTCCGGCGTGCAGGGGGACCTGCGCCCCCTCGCGGCGATGGCGGTGATGATTTTCAGCCAACTCGGTGGCGCCATTCACACGCCCGTCAATCTTGCCGTGCTGTGCGCCGAAGACGTGCCGTTTCTGAGCACGGCCCCCGCCCCCGGCGACGCCCTGTTTGACGACGAGCGAACCGGGCTGCGGGACTCCTGCAAAGGGTTCACGCCGGCGGTGCGCAAGCCCTTCCGACCGGGTCCGTCGTCGACGCCGACCCTGCTGCTGTCGGGGGAGCGGGACCCCATCACGCCCCCCCACCATGCCCGCCGGGCAGAGGCGCTGTTTCCCACCAACCGCCACCTGGTCATCAAGGGGCACGGCCACAACGTCCTGCCCCGAGGCTGTGTCACGGGCGTCGTCGCCGACACCCTGGCGGCCGTCGACCTCGGCAAGCCCCTGGCATCGGTGGACGCCGACTGCATCGAGCGGCTGGGCGCGTTTCCCTCGTTTGTTGACCTGATGGGGCCCAAGCCATGATCAGCGTGCAGGCCATCCACAAGCACTTCGACAACGTCGTCGCCGTCGATGAGGTGTCCTTTGAGGCCAAAGACGGCGCCGTCACGGCGGTCCTTGGGCCAAACGGCGCAGGCAAGACCACGACGCTGCGCATGGTGACGGCCCTCGTGCCCCCCGACCGCGGCCAGGTGTTGGTGGACGGCCAGAACGTCGCTGACGACGTCATCGTCGTGCGTCGACGCATCGGGGCGCTGCCCCACGCCCACGGCCTGTATCCGCGCCTGACGTCGCGGGAGCACGTGCGCTACTTCGCGCGCCTCCACGGGCTGAGCGACGCTGTCGCCGACGCTCGCGCCAACACCCTCTTCGGCATCCTCGAGATGGGCGACATCGCCGACCGGCGCACGGAGGGCTTTTCCCAGGGGCAGAAGCTCAAGGTGGCCCTGGCCCGGGCCCTGGTCCACGAACCCCAGAACCTGGTCCTCGACGAACCCACCGCCGGCCTCGACGTCACCGGTATTCGCGCCATGCGGGTCTTTCTGCAGTCCCAAAAGGCCGCCGGCCGCTGCGTGGTGTTTTCGACCCACGTGATGCAGGAGGTCGTCGCCATCGCCGACCACGTCGTCATCGTCGCCGCCGGTCGCGTGAAGGCCGCCGGCACCATCGAGGCCTTGCGGGCCCAGGCGGGCCATGACGACCTCGAAGAGGTCTTCAGCCGCCTCATCGAGGCCTGACCAGGTCTGTCAGCACCACAACGAAGAACGGGCCCATCAGCCGTGCCGATGGACCCGTTTCGACGGTCAGACCTGGCTCAGACCCGGCTCAGACCACGGTCAGAGCAGGGGCAGGCGACGCTGGCGGCGCTCATCGTCGATGCGCCGATGGGCGATGCCGCAGTACTCGTCGTCGCGCTCAATCCCGACCCATTTCCGGTCGAGGCGGTCGCAAGCGAGCAGCGTCGATCCGGAGCCCGCGAAGCAGTCGAGGACGCGGTCCCCCCGGTTCGTGCCGCACAGCACCAGCCGCTCCATGAGCTTCAGGGGCTTCTGGGACGGGTGCTTGCCGTGGACGCGCTCGCGGGCGGGCGTCAGGGGAATCTCCCAGAAGTTCCGCATCTGCTTGCCGTTGTTCAGGCCCTTCATCTCTTGATAGTTGAAGGTCCAGTTCTTCGCTTTTTTGTTGGTGTTGTTGCACAGCCACAGAATCTGCTCCGTGCTCTCGGTGAGCATGCGACAGGTGATGTTGGGCTGGGCATTTGGCTTCGCCCAAATGATGCTGTTGATGATGCGCAGATCGAGGCGCGCGGCGATGGCCCCGATGGTGTAAATGTTGTGATAGCTGCCGAAAATGAAGATGTTGCCGTTCTCTTTGGTGGTCCGGCAAATCTCCTTCAGCCACGCCTCGGTGAACTCTTCGTACTGCTGGGGCGTGTAGCGGTCCCACTCGTTTTCGATGGTGACGTGGGACGAAAACGCCCACGACAGACCCTTGCGGTCACGAGCAATGTTATACGGTGGGTCCGTGATGGCGGCGTGGAAATACCCGTCATCCCACTGCTTGAGCGTGTCGAGGGTATCGCCCTGGTACAGCTGGTTGGGCAGGGGCGACACCGTGGTGACGCCGGGAGCACGGGTGAGGGGAGCCTGGCGAACGGGCTCGGCGACAGGCTCGTAGGGCACGCCCAAATCGAGGGGGTCGACTTCGCCGGGCTGCCACGCGCGTTGTTTTGCTGCGACCATTGCGACCATTCCTTCGTTCCTTCCGTGGACCACACATCACTTGCGGACACACCACGGCCGTCCGCTCGCGCACAGCGCCAGCGTCGACGACGTCGGGTACATCCGTTCGGGTGGTGCCGGTTGTCTCCGACCGGCTCCACGAGTGGGACTATGGAGCCAGGTGGAGCCAACCGAAAGTTTTTGGCCTGTGCTTTTTTTCGGGGCCGCGGGCGACAGGCAGCTCAACCACTCAGCTGAACCAGTCGACCACCTGCAGGCCGTCGAAGCCGGCGACGTCGACCATGTTGTGGGTGACGAGGATGAGTTCGCGGGTATGGGCGATGGCGGCAATCATGCCGTCGACGAATGGCGGTGGCTTGCCCATGCCACCCAGGCGGGCGCGCTCTTCGGCGTGAAAGCGGGCAGCGGCAGCGTCGTAGGGCAGGACGGGCACGAAGGGGGCGACGACCTCGTCGAGGTAGTCCTGCAGGGCCCGTCGTTTCGCGCCTTCTGCCAGTCGGGCGCAGCCGAAGCGGAGTTCGTGCCACACGGGGGCCGCCGTGCAGAGTTCGCCGTCGTGGGCGGCCAGCATGGCCATGACGCCGGGGTTTGGTCGCAGCCGCAGGGGCTCCGACAGCACGTTGGTATCGAGGAGGAAGCGCGGCGTCACAGGGAGAGCTTCACGGGAGGTGGCGAAAGCTTCAAGTGCAACACGCGTCAGGGTCGTCGGGTTCGAGGTGGGTCAGGTCGAGGAGGATGCGGGTTCGGTGGCGGTGGCGATGTCGTCGATGTCGAGGCCGGGGCGTTCACAGTCGATGGCGCGGAGATTGTCGAGGTCGGTGTCTGCCAGCAGGGGCGTCTGGCCGACGGGGCTCAAGCCATGGCGGGTGCGGAAGCGACGCAGGGCACTCATGAACGACGGCGTGGCGTCGTCAAGACCTTCGCCGGTCTGATAGCCGACGTCGCCGATATCACCGGCGGCATGGGCGGGGCCACGCCAGGGGGATCCTCGACGGTTCGATTCGGCAGGCTGCCCGGCTTGGTTTTTGGGAGTGTGGGTCATGGGAGCCTCCGTCTGGGGGGTCGTTTTGGGCAGGGCCTCCTTGGACGCCTGTCAGGCCAGCTTTCTTCGGCGCCAGCCGAAGAAGCATCAGAACTTCTTCGAGAAGCACCAGAACCTGTGTGGCGGCCGACACCGAAACCGCCTGCGGGCAGTCTACCAGGCGCAAAACGACCTGTCTGAAGGCTTCGCCAGGCGCCGCAGGGAGAAACTGGATCGGCTCGGGTCGATGGGTTCGCCGCGGGACGGCAACGACACCGGCAGCCCCGACAACACCTGTTCCTCCGAAATCACGCTGGTGAGGCGGCCGACAGCGCCGTCGGCGGTCAGCTGGCCCTCGAGCTTGGTGTGGCCGCGGCTGATGATCTGCAGGGTCCACTGGCCGAGGGGCCCGAGGTCGAGGAGCATGCGCAACCCGGGTTTGCCGTCGCCGTCGGGGTCGGTGACGCGGGGGTCGTCGGCGCTTTGGGGCATGGGGCCGTCGCCGTCGTAGGCGAGGCGGCCAGCACCCATATCAGCCCGAATGGTGGTGCCGTCGGTGACAATGGCAAAGCGCGACGTCGGCAACGCCCGCAGGGACGGCGGCGGCAGCCGGGACTTGAAGCCCGGCCCCGCCGTCACCACCTTGCAGGCGGTGGCGGTGGCCATCCCGCTGGCGTCGAGCTCGATGATGCTGGTGGTGCTGGTGACGGTCCGTTGTTCCCCAAGGACGGGCACCGACGCCATGACCACGACGTTGACGTCGAGGCGGTAGGTGCCGGGCTCCAGCGTCGGGGAGAGCCCCGGCTCGACGGCCGCCAGCAGGGACAGCAGCAGCAAGGGGCTCATGCCACACCGCCCATCAGGCGGCGCAGCAGCCGGGCGCCCAGGCCATCCTCGGTGCCCTGGACCCGTGGCGCGACGAGGGCGTCACCGAGGGGCAGGCGGTTGTCGACGGCGGCGTCGATGGCGTCGAGGCCGGCCACGACGGCGGCTTCGGCGTGCTGCACGACGTCTGTGTCGGGGGCGATGGCCGGATGGAAATGCAGCACCAGCGACGGCACGGGGGCGTCGCGCCAGGGATAGGCCAACGACACCGGCACCACGGGGACACCGGCGCGACGCGCCAGCAGGCGAAGGCCGGGCTGAAAACCCGCCGGCCGCAGATGCCAGGCCCGCTGCCGGCCCTGGGGAAAGATCCACAGGGTCTTGCGTGGCCCGTCGAGGTGGCGGGCGGCGTCCTGCAGTTGTCGACGGACGCGAGGGCCGCCGCTGGTGTCGATGGGCAGGGCGCCGATGGCGCCGAAGAAGGGGAGACGGGCCAGGTTGACCTCGTCCATCAACACCGCGCCGTCGGTACCGAGGGCCTCATCAAGGGCCACCAGGGCAAAAGCGTCCCACCAGCTCACGTGGTTGCAGGCAAAGAGCACGGGCTGCTCCCGGCACAGGGCCCGGGTGGCGTCGAGGCCGGCGACGAAGACGCCGTCGAAGCGGGTCCGCAGGGCCCGCCGGGCGTAGGCCCGCGCCAACCACAGGGCCCAGGATCGCTTGGCCGGCGTGGTGGACCCGGCTGGTGTCGTCGTTGTCGTCGTCGTCGTCGTCGTCGTCGTCGTCAGATTCGTCGACGACGATGGCAACGGCACCACTGTCGGCGCCGAAGACGTCGTTGGCTGCTCGGCCGGGAGTCCGTCGAGGGGCATCATGGTCAGTGTGTCACCCTCGTCCGTCGGGCGCTGTACTGGCGGCCCGCCCAGGCAATGCGGCCCCGCCGGGACCACCACCAGGACCGCACGGCGATGCCCAGCAGCACCACCACCCCCAGGGGATGCAGCAGGGCGCTGACGACGTCGGTGCGATGTTTCACCACATGGAGCAGCCGTAACGCCAGACCAGCCGCCATCGCGGTCAGGGCCGGCAGGGTCCATGGCGACGACATGGCCGCCGACAGTGTGCCCGTGGTCACCAAACCTTGTGCCACCTGGGTGCCGGCGACCAGCCACGGAGCCACAAAGGCGGTGCCGTACAGGGCAATGACGCCGACGAGGCCGACGACGGAGCCGCCGACGCCCTCGTAGAGGTTCTTCGAGAAGCCATCGATGACGGCGCGGGGGGACCGGTACATCCGGCAGGTGCCGAGCTCATGGCCGTCGGCAAACAGCACCCGCCGCCCCACCCGCTTCATGGCCCGGCACAAGGCCATGTCGTCGACGATCTCTCCCTTGACGGCCGCGAAGCCGCCGACGGCGTCGAGAGCGTCGCGCTCCAGCCATACGAGCTGTCCGTTGGCCGCCAGAAAGCGGGGATCCCGGGTGCGCCAGATGAGGGGCAGAAAGAGCCAGGCGGTGTAGGTCACGTGCAGCAGGGGCAGCACCAGCCGCTCCAAAAAGCCCACGGTGACCTGGCGGGGCACAGCGGTGACGACGTCGGCCCCGAAGGCGCGCCGCAAGGCGTCCAGCCGCTGCAACACATCGGGCACCACCACGACGTCGGCGTCGACGAAGACCAGGTGGGATCCCCGGGCCCGGTCGGCGAGCACCATGCAGGCGCGGGGCTTGCCCACCCATCCCTCGGGGAGGCTGGCGTCGAGGCGCAGCAGCTTCAGGCGCGGATGGAGGGCAGCCAGTCGGGCCAGGATGGCGGGGGTATCGTCGCTGGAGCCGTCGTCGAGGACCACCACCTCGTCGGCGCACGTCGACAGCGCCGCGAGCACCGAGGCCTCGATGCCCACCGCCTCGTTGCGGGCGGGGATGCAGATGGAGACCCCGACGGGCGCCTTCAGCAGCGGCGTCGCCCGCCTGGGCCACCACACGGCGTTCGCCAGACTCATCGCCAATGCCAGCACCGCCGGCAGGGGCAGGAGCCAGGGCAACAGCGGGGTGAGAGCGGCAACGTCCAGCATCTGTCCAGTTTCGATGCCGGCCGCCGACGGACGTCGCACCAGCCATCAGAAAGGCGATCGGGAGCGGTCGGGAGGCGGTCGGGAAGCGGTCAGTCTTCGAACAGACCGCCCTGCAGGCCCCGCTTGGGCGGCGCCTTGCCCAGGTGCTCGTAGGCTCGCGGCGTCGCCAGCCGCCCCCGGGGCGTGCGCATCAAGAAACCCTCCTGCAGCAGGTAGGGCTCGTAGACGTCTTCGATGGTGCCGGCGTCTTCGCCGAGGGCGGCGGCGATGGTGTCGAGGCCCACGGGACGTCCCTCGAATTTGTCGATGAGGACTTCCAGCAAACGCTTGTCCATCTCGTCAAGGCCCCGGCGATCCACGCCCAGACGATCGAGGGCCTCGCGGGCCACCTCGACGGTGATGCGCCCCTCGTGGAGCACCTCGGCGAAGTCGCGCACCCGCCGCAACAATCGATTGGCAATGCGGGGCGTGCCCCGACAGCGCGACGCAATTTCCGTGGCGCCCTCGTCGTCGAGGCCAATCTGCAACAGCCCCGCCGAGCGGATGATGATCGTCTTGAGGTCGTCGTGGTTGTAGAAATCCAGCCGGGCGGTGAAGCCAAAGCGGTCCCGCAACGGGCTCGCCAACAGCCCCGTGCGGGTGGTGGCGCCGACGAGGGTGAAGGGCTTGAGGTCGAGGGAGATGGAGCGGGCGTGGGCCCCTTCGCCAATCAACACGTCGAAGCGGAAGTCCTCCATGGCCGGGTAGAGGTTCTCCTCGACGGCGGGATTGAGGCGGTGGATCTCGTCGATGAACAGCACATCGCCCTGGCCGAGGTGGGTCACGAGGCCAGCGAGATCGCCCTTCTTCTCGATGGCGGGGCCGCTCGTCTGGTGGAGCACGGCCCCCATCTCGTGGGCGATGATGTGGGCGAGGGTGGTCTTGCCGAGGCCCGGGGGGCCGCACAGCAGCACATGGTCGAGGGGCTCGCCGCGCTGGCGCGCAGCGGTGGCAAAGACCCGCAAGTTGTCGATGAGGGCTTTTTGGCCGACGTAGTCGTCGAAGCGCTGGGGCCGCAGGGCATGATCGATCTTCTGCTCGTCGACACCGGCTTGACGGGTGAGGAGCCCTCGCGACGACGCCCCGCTGCCTGTGCCGCTGCTGCTGGTGGTGCTGCTCTTGGTCATGGCCTACTTCAAGGGCTCGGGCGGGGGCGTCGCCACCGACGCTGGCGCCAGCAGGGGGCGTACGAGGCGCACCGCCAGCTCGGGCAAACGATCGAGGAGCCGCGTGCTCTTGCCCATGCCGACTTCTTCAAAGCGCACCGTGGGCTTTTCAAACGCGGGCATGGAGACGTCGCTGGACGGGCTGCGGGGACCAGCACCGACGACGAGGGCGAACGTGTCTTTCTCCTTGGCCGTCAGGGTCCCCGCCACCACGAAGGCCACGGTCTCCAGGCGCCGCTCGAGGGACTCCACCGCCGGGCTCGCTCCCCCTGTCAACGACCCCATGGCCGCGAACTCGAGGATCTGCCGGACGTCGGGGGCGCACATCACCTCGATGCGCTTGTCCCGTGCCAGGGCACCACACAGCGATGTCGTCAGGGCGGCAGCGTCTTGCTGCAGGGCCGGGGTGGCCGCGCTGATGTCGGTAACAAAGACCAGGGGGCGCTGGGCCCCTCCTGTCTGGGCGGACGCGTCGCCTGCTGACAGCAGGGCCACGCCCCAGAAAACCGCCGTGGCCCCGAGGGTGCCCACAAACCGCAAGAACGAAGGGGACTGCTGCATGGGGGCTCCGGTGTGCTGAGTGGCTGAACGGATGTCAAGTGCCTTGCGGGCGCGCGGCCCGGAAAACATCACGATTTGGCGGGCTTGGGCGTCTTGCTCGGCTTCGGGGC
>Ga0247834_1000596_pt1 | contig 69549 bp, 75 predicted proteins | sample LaCruzMarch2015__8_FD_187118 | JGI IMG/M metagenome (GOLD analysis project Ga0247834, IMG submission 187118) | Freshwater microbial communities from meromictic Lake La Cruz, Castile-La Mancha, Spain - LaCruzMarch2015_12m | ecosystem: Environmental > Aquatic > Freshwater > Lake | place: Spain...
GCGCGCGGGTACCTACGCCGGCTTGATCGAGAAGATCCCCTACCTCCAGGACCTGGGCATCACGGCGGTGGAGCTGCTGCCGGTGTTCCAGTTCGATCGGCTCGATGCTCCCGTGGGCAGAACGAATTACTGGGGCTATTCACCGATCTCACTGTTCGCACCCCACCCCGGCTACAGCTCCCGGACCGACCCGCTCGGGCCGATCGATGAGTTCCGCGACATGGTGAAGGCCCTGCACCGGGCCGGCATTGAAGTGATCCTCGACGTGGTCTACAACCACACCGCCGAAGGCGACCACCGCGGGCCCAGCTTCTGTTTTCGCGGCCTGGCCAACGAGGCCTACTACCTACTCGAGGCGGATCGAAGCCGCTATGCCAACTACAGCGGCACAGGCAACACGTTCAACGCCAACCACCCGATGGTGCGGCGCCTGATCCGCCACAGCCTCCGCCACTGGGTGAAGCACATGCACGTGGATGGGTTCCGCTTCGATCTGGCCTCCGTGCTGGCCCGCGACGAGGAAGGCAAACCCATGCCCCTCCCCCCTGTGCTCTGGGACATTGAGACCGATCCCCTCCTCGCCGGCACCAAGCTGATCGCCGAGGCCTGGGATGCGGCCGGGCTGTATCAAGTGGGCAGCTTCATCGGCGACAGCTGGCAGGAATGGAACGGCCACTTCCGCGATGACATCCGCCGCTTCCTGAAGGGTGATGCGGGCCAGGTGCCAAGGGCAGCCCTGCGGTTGCTGGGCAGCCCGGACATCTACGGCCATGAGGAACGGGAGGCGGAGCAGAGCGTGAATTTCATCACCTGCCACGACGGCTTCACCCTGGCCGATCTGGTGGCCTACAACGGCAAGCACAACCTCGCCAACGGCGAGGACAACCGCGACGGTGCCGACGACAACGCCAGTTGGAACTGCGGCAGCGAAGGGCCGAGCAGCGACCCCCAGGTGCTGGCACTGCGCCAGCGGCAGATCCGCAACGCCCTGACCCTGCTGCTGCTGGCGGTCGGTACCCCGATGCTCTCCATGGGTGACGAGGTGTGCCGCAGCCAGCAGGGGAACAACAACCCCTACGGACAGGACAACGACATCAGCTGGTTCGACTGGACCCTGCTCGATCGCCACCTTGACATCCACCGCTTCGTGAAGGAGCTGATCGCCCACCGGATGCGGCGCGACATCGTGGTCAATCAGCGGCAGGTGAGCCTCAACGATCTGTTGCGGGAGAGCCAGATCGAATGGCATGGGGTGTCCCTCCACGAACCCGACTGGGGCGAATCCTCCCGGTCGCTGGCAGTAAGGATCACCAGTTACGACGGCAGCTTCCGACTGCACGTCATCGCCAATGCCTACTGGGAGGCCCTGGATTTCGCCCTGCCGGCAGCCGATGGGGGCAGCACCCCCTGGCGACGCTGGATCGACACCGCCCTGCCCACACCGGAGGACATCAGTGCCTGGAACATGGCGCCACCGGTCACCAGCACCCACTACCGGGTCGCGGCCCGCTCGGTGGTGGTGCTGTTCGTACAGCTCGCCGGGACCTGGTTGTGAATGGCCCGAAAGGGGCTGTTGGATACAGACTGGTGCTGACCAAATGCAGCCTTCACGGGCCGATCTCACGGTGTAGGCCAGGCCCATGGTGAGCCCAGCAACACCCGATCCCACCCAGGCTCCCAGCGCTGGGGAGGAGGACGCCTGCCTCGAGAGAATCACGGGGCAGTTGATCGATCTCTGCCGATCGATGCAAAGCATGGAGATCAGCGATGGGCCCGTTCTCGAGGCCGTCGCAGCTGACTACAGGGTCAGCGCCCGTAACCTGCTGCACTACGTGGCCCTGCGGCAACACGACATCCGCCAGCTCCAGGACCAACTCGCAAGCCAGGGCTTGTCCTCCCTCGGGCGCTGCGAATCCAGCGTGATGGACAGCCTTCAGAGGGTGCTTGAGATCCTCAGGACCCGCAGCGGGCCAGAGGTTAAGGGGCAACCTCTGCCGGCCGTTCCTCTCAACCATCGCGCCGGACGGGAGCTGGTTGCGAACAATTGCGAGCGGCTGCTCGGCGCTCGCAGCTGCACAGCGGACTGCACGATCATGGTGACCTTGCCCATGGAAGCGGCAGACGACGACGAGCTGATCGAGCACCTGCTGAGGGCCGGGATGACCATCGCCCGCATCAACTGTGCCCACGATGGCCAGGCGGTCTGGCTTCGGATGATCCACCAGCTTCGGCGGGCCGTCGCCAGCACGGGCCGCCCCTGTCGGATCGCCATGGATCTGGCCGGACCGAAACTCCGTACCGGCCCGATTCAGCCGGGTCCGCAGGTGGTGCACTGCAAACCACGGCGCGACAGCCTGGGGAGGCTGCTCTCACCGGATCGAATTCTGCTGTCCCCCCATCTGGAGCCCACGACCCCCATGCCTGGGGTGGATGCTGTTGTGCCGATCACAGGGGATGGCTGGAGCGTTCTCGAAGCCGGTGATCGCCTCGCGATGATCGACGCCTCTGGGCGGCACAGGCAGCTTCGTGTGGAGCGCCAATCAGCCGAGGGAATCTGGGCGACCACGACCCAGAACTGCCACTTCACGCCTGGGTTGAAATTGGTGATGTGCGCTCGCTCCGGAGGCGGCAGCGATCGACACGAGGCGAATCGGTGCACAGTCACCATCGGAAGGATCCCTGCTCTGGAGGGAAGCCTGCTGCTGCACAAGGGTGATCAACTCCAAGTCGTGGCGCTGCCGGAACTTGGCCGGCCTGCGGGCTACACTGGAGAGAGAAAGCAACATCGTCACGCCGTCATCAGTTGCACACTGGCGGAGGTCTTCGCTGATGTGAAATGCGGCGATCGAATCTTCTTCGATGATGGCAGGATCGGCGGCCTGGTTACAGGGACACAGCCCACTGAACTGCTGGTGGAAATCACTGCGGCCAAGCAACAGGGCTCGCGGTTGCGGGCCGACAAAGGCATCAACCTTCCCGACAGCCCACTGAGCATCCCTGCGCTGACGGCCAGGGACATCGCTGATCTGGAGTTCATCGTCCAACACGCCGACATTCTCAACTTTTCCTTCGTGCATAGCAGCACTGATCTTCAAGCCCTTCAGGACCAGCTCACCAGGCTGGGCCATGCCGATCTGGCCGTGATCCTCAAGATCGAAACAAGACAGGCCTTCGATGACCTGCCATCACTGTTGCTGGCCGCCATGCGCTCTCCAGCTCCACTGGGTGTGATGATCGCCCGCGGTGATCTGGCCATCGAGTGCGGCTGGGAGCGGCTGGCGGAGATTCAGGAAGAGATCCTGCGCCTCTGCGAAGCTGCCCATCTCCCCTGCATCTGGGCCACGCAGGTGCTGGAGGAACTGGCGCACGGTGGCATGCCCACCAGGGCAGAGATCTCCGATGCCGCGATGGGGGCAAGGGCGGAGGGCGTGATGCTGAACAAGGGGCCGAACATCACCGCCACGGTGCGGATGCTGCACGACATCGTGATGCGGATGCAGTCGCATCAGCACAAGAACAGTTCTACGTTTCGCCGCTTGGAACTGGCGGCCCATCATCACTCTTATGCATCCTCTGATTGATTCTTCGTCGAGATCCCATGGGTCATGGCGATGCTCAATGGTTTCACCTCCCAGATCATGCCTGAATACTCATTGATTGAGCGGTCGGAGGAGAAGAAGCCGCTGCGGGCAGTGTTGAGCAGGGACTTGCGGTTCCAGATGGCTCTTTGAGACCAGGTACGGCTGACGATACCTTGTGTACCGAGATAATCATTGAAGTCGGCAAGCACAAAGTAGGGGTCTGCATTGATTAGGCTCTGAACGATTGGCATGAATAGTTCGCCATCACCGTTGCTGAAGTGGCCATTCTCGATCAAGTCAATGGCCTCCTGGAGCAGCGGCATGGTGGCCAGCAGTTCCCACGGGTGGTAGTTGTCATGCAGCTGGGCAATCTGACTGGCAGTCTTGCCGAAAAGAAAGAAGTTCTCGGCACCGACCTGATCACGAATCTCTACATTAGCTCCATCGAGCGTGCCAATCGTCAGCGCTCCATTCATCATGAACTTCATGTTGCCGGTGCCAGAAGCCTCAAGTCCGGCCGTGGAGATCTGCTCAGAGAGATCAGCGGCCGGGTAGACCTTCTCGCCCAACTTGACATTGTAGTCGGCAAGGAACACAACCTTCATCAGCCCCCGCACATCAGGATCTGTGTTGACCACCTTGGCAATACCGTTGATGAAGCGAATCATCAGCTTTGCCATCGAATATCCAGGCGCCGCCTTGCCCCCGAAAATAACAGTGCGAGGCACCATGCCATCGGTGGTGCCATTCTTGATGCGCAGGTACTGGGCGATCAGTTGGAAGGCATTGAGATGCTGACGCTTGTACTCGTGGATCCGCTTCACCTGGATGTCGAAGAGGCTGCTGGGATCAACGACAAGGTTTGACTGCTGTTCGATGATGGCAGCCAGCCTCCGTTTGTTGGTCAGCTTGCAGGCCCCCCAGCGCTCCAGAAAGCTTTGGTCATCCTGGAAGGCTTCCAGCTGTCTTAGGGAATCGGGTCGGGCTGGCCAGTCGGCACCAATTGCCTGAGAGAGCAGATTGTTCAGCGGCGGATTCGCCAGTGCGACCCAGCGGCGGGGGGTGACACCATTGGTAACGTTGGTGAACTTGGTCGGCCATAGCTTGGCGAAATCAGGGAATAAATCCTTCTTGACCAGATCGCTGTGCAGGGCTGCTACACCGTTAACGTGATGGGCAGCGATGACAGCCAGGTTTGCCATCCGAACAGCACGCGGCCTCTCCTCTTCGATGATCGACAGGCGGCGAAGGATCCCATTGTCACCTGGCCAGTGCAAGCGAACTTGTTGGAGGAAACGGCCGTTGATTTCATAGATCAGCTGCAGATGGCGTGGAAGCAGTGAGCCGAACAGATCCAGATCCCACCGCTCCAGCGCTTCAGGGAGCAGGGTGTGGTTGGTGAAGGCGATTGAGCGTGTGGTGATGTCCCAGGCCCCCTCCCAATCCAGATGGTGCTCGTCCACCAGCAGGCGCATCAGCTCTGCGACGGCGATGGCTGGATGGGTGTCGTTGAGCTGGATGGCCCAGTGGTCAGGAAAGTTCTGGAGTCCGATTCCACGATTGTCGATGTTGCGCAGCATGTCCTGCAGCGAACAGCTCACAAAGAAGACCTGCTGCTTTAGCCGTAGACGACGACCGGCATCGGTACCATCGTTAGGATAGAGAACTTTGGAGAGGGTCTCCGAGCTCACCTTCTGCTCCACGGCGCCGATATGGTCGCCGGAGTTGAAGGCATGGAAGTCGAAGGATTCCGAGGCCTCAGAGCGCCAAAGGCGCAGCCGGTCACAGGTATTCACCCGGTAACCGAGCACGGGGATGTCGTGGGGGATTCCGATGACAACCTCGCCTGGAAGCCAGCGCACCCGTTCGTGCCCATCATCGTCGTGATAAGTCTCGATGCAGCCGCCGAAACCCACCTTGCAGCTCTTGTCGGGATGCACCAGCTCCCAGGGCCAGCCGCCCTTGAGCCACTTGTCAGTGATCTCAACTTGCCAGCCGTCCTTGATCAGCTGATCGAAGATGCCGAACTCGTAGCGGATGCCATATCCGGTGGCTGGGATTTCAAGCGAGGCGAGTGATTCGAGGAAGCAGGCGGCCAGGCGGCCGAGGCCACCATTGCCGAGGCCTGGTTCCTCCTCCTCAGCCAGGATCTCTTCAATGTCGGAGACCCCAAAGTGCTGCAGGGCCTCGGCCGCCTGCTGCTGAATTCCGAGCATCAGCAGGTTGTTGCCAAGTTGGGGTCCGATCAGGAACTCGGCAGAGAGATAGGCCACCGCCTTCGGCTGATGGTTCCTCAAGGCATCCTTGTAGGCCAGGTGGCGGGTCATCAATCGATCACGCACCGCGTAGCTCAGCGCCATGTAGAGGTCATGGTGGCTTGCGCCGATGGCGCGCCTCCCCAGGGTGAAGAACAGGTGCTCGGTGATCCCGGCCAGCAGGTCACTCGCCGTCAGGCCAGTGCGCTCAGAATCTCCGTAGCTTGAGGGCTCTGACAAGTTCTCGGGCTCAACTTTCGAGGGTTGGGCCAAGGTGCTGCCAGTCATGTCTGTAGGGAGCAGTAGAGCATCAAAGCCAAGCTGGCAAGAATCTGAGCAGCCGAGGTTAAGGGCCGAGAAGCATTGCCTGAACTGCAGCATCTCTTAATACGAAGTATTTCAGGTCGTTGAGCGAAATGCCACATCGTGATCGCTCATTTCGCGCATCTATAGACAGATGCTTTGTGGTCTACCTGCAGATTATGAGCACATATCTAGCAAGTCGATGACACATTCTATCCCTAAACAACGTGTCCAGCACGCGTTGAGAATGTTCTTGAGGATCTACCGGCGGATAGCGTCAACTATTGCGCCATGGCCCCGCAGAGGGGGATGTTGAACCTGGCGTGCAGCCCCGGTCGTCCATACCCGATGCCGTTTTCTCACCCCAGAGCGGGTCAGGTGTTGGGGGATCCTGAGTGTGGCACCGGACGGGATCAATGGGTGCGGTGATGAACCTGAGCGGCTGGGTCGCCTGACCGCATATTGGGAAGCCCAATAGATGGGCGCTCATTGATCCCGCTGTGCATGGCCAGACGCGCCGAAGCAAGGCCGTGCAGATCAATTGCTGCGGCCTGCTGTCTAACTCAAGGGTGTCAGCTGGATGATCGGAGGCTCATGTCATACTTGTGCGGAGATTGAGTCAAAGGGGGTCTGCCTACCTGCAATACGTCCATGCCCTGGCCTGTCAGTTGCTAACAGGATGTAGGTAAGACTTCCTAAAGAAGCAATCATTTACTCCTTATCCTGAGTATCAAGACCTGATGACTGCTGATCAATCCCTGCTTATCACAGCTCGCTACACTGATGCGCTGGGATGGGCTGCAGATTTACACCTTGATCAGCGACGGCAAGGCACGGACGTTCCGTACATCTCCCACGTGATCGCCGTCAGTTCGCTGGTGTGGGAGGACGGCGGCAGCGAGAATCAGGCTATTGCAGCTCTCCTGCATGATGCTATCGAGGATGCCGGCCAGAATCATGCCTCAATCTCACTGCGTTTCGGGGTCGAGGTCGCTGACATCGTTTTTGACTGCACCGATCCAGGGAAGAATCAGGGTCCGAATAACAGTAGTAGCTGGCTTGGTTGTAAGCAGGCTTTCATTACCACCTTGGAGCATAAGCCGGAGTCTTCACTGCTGGTGGTGGCTGCTGACAAAGCTCATAATGCACGGGATCACCTATTCGATGGCCGACGAGACCCGACCTTTTGGCTGCGAACCCCAGCAGGACTACTGGGCTGGGTCTGGTACTTTCAGAAGATTCATGAGTTGCTTGACAGTAGACTGCCTGGGAGTCGCTCAGTTGAACTGCTTGGCCTAGCAGTTCGAGACCTCATCTCCCTCCCGGAATTCGCGCTGCAGGTACCGGTTGGTATGGATCCAAGCGAGTGGGCATCGAAGGCTGAAGGGAACCTCGAAAAAGCCGTCGGACTGAGTCAGCATTGATCGAACCTAAAGAAATCTACTGCTTGTGTAAAATCTCCTTCTATTTTGCATCCATGAATTCAAGATAGGGGTGAATATCCCCCCAGTCGAATGATCGGGAAATCCGCGCTTCCTATACTTTTATTGCAGGTCGCCAAGCTGCCGGGCCAGCTGTTGCAGCGGTTCTTCAGGGGGGAGTACGCACTGTGGTTCCGCTGACCGCGGTCCCCTCCCATGTCCGGTGGTCAGAATCGGTGAACGCTCCGCTCAATTCTGGTCGCGGAGCCGTGGCGTCCGTGCCAAGCGGCAAAGCCATTATCCTGGCCGGGGAGATCACATTTTGACAGATCTGTGCAGATCAAGGTCTGAGCTTGGAGGTGGCCAAGAGTGCAGCATGACCCGAGAACGGATCCCCGAACCGCGCTACCGACCGAGGGCGGCAGATGCAAAAGCAGATGCAGATGCAGAGGCCCGGAGCCGATCACGAAGGTGGTTCTCGGAAGGTTTCTCTCAGGAACACCACCGATGGCTCCAGTTCACCACTGCAACTCCGCAAGGCCGCTGTGCCGCTGAGACGAAAGCTGCTTCCACTTTGCTGTGTTTGAGAGTCGCATTCATGAGAAGGGTGCGCGCAGCCATCCATTGAGCGAGCAAGCACAGGAACGGAACAAGGTGCGATCTGAAGTGCGGGCAGGGGATGAGCATGCCTTTGGTCTCATCACAACCTGCATGCGCGGCAAGCTGACAAGGCGGATCGGCCTGGCAAGAACGAGTGCTTGGTGGGGACTGCAAAATCTGACTTACAACTTTGGGTTACCTGCACTGCAACGCAATAGCAGCGCTGGTTGTCTGATCATTCGTCAGGGTCACGTCAGCCCCGTGATGAAGTCATGGAAGCCATTCACATGGCAGAACTGCACGTGCAGAGAAATTCCTAGTGGTTTCACAAGGCTGTCTCGGGAATGTCAATAATTCGAGGTGCCCTTCAGAACAATCAGGCCCAGCACCACGTGCTTGTACTCGGCCGCATCCATGTTGTTGCGCAGCTTGTCGGCCGTGAGCCAGAGCTTGGCCTCGAAGCCGAGGTTGCCGCTGCTGTTGCCAGCAGAGCTGGTTTTCGCCTTGCGGCCGGCCCGGGCCACGCACCACGATCCCCTTGGCCACCAGTTCCGCCTTCACGTCCTCGTAAACGGGCTGATCCCAGCCGAGCGCTTCCCGCAGGTCCGGGTTCCTGGCGGGGCTGCCGGCTGTTTCCAGGGCTTCGAGAAAATCGTTGAGCTGGTCCTGATCGGGCATCGATAGATCAGGTCAGGCGTCGCTGGAGGGAGTCTGCCTGGGGTGGGGACCGCTTGGGGTGTCTTGTCGCCACGCTGGGTGGCCAGCTACTACCCCTCCCCCATCAACTGCCTCACCAGAGCAATCAACTCCTTCTTCGTAAACCTCTCCAAGGGGGGCGGTGGCGGGTTTACGCCGTGCCGTTCAAGAACCTTGGCCAGAGCGTCCTTTTGCAACTTGGAGTACCCCTTGATCCCATGCTCCTTGCACAGCCGCTTGAGGCTGGCCACAGACTGTTGAAGGAAACTCCCCCTGCCGAGCAGGGGTTTCGGGTCGTGCCCCGCCGCCGGCTGCGCATCCTGGAGGTCATAGAGGGCAGCACCGGTGCGCTGCAGATGGTCTGCCATCCGGCGGTACACCCGGGCGTCGGTACCGGCGAGTTCCCGGTTGGTCTGCTCCAGAAGATCGGCGATTGAGGGGCCTGCGCTCATCGTTCCCCAGGGAGGCTGGATGGGCTGGAGGGGTCCGTCGTCGCTTCGGCCGCCAAGGCAGCAGCCTTGGCCTTCACCGTGCGCCAGCGGGTGGCCTGCTCGATCAACCGCCGGAACATCTCCACCAGCCAGAAGCCGCTCTGGCGCTCGCTTTCATCAATCAGGCCCACCATCGCATCGCCCGTTTCCTCCAGTTCGCGGATCACGGTGCCGAGCTTGGCGTTGAGGGCATGGAGCCGGGCCTTGGCCAGGGCCTCATCGGCCAGGTCGGCCTCCAACTCCACCAATTCCCGCCGCAGCTCAGCAATCACCACCCCCCGCTTGTCGCTCTGGGCCTTGAGCAGGCCCCTGGAACGGTTGGCCGACACCAGGGCCGCGCGGCAGCCCTGGTAGGTGTCCTGTAGCGCTTCAGGTTTTGGGGTCACCGGAAAATCGGTGGCCGAGCGGAGTGGCATCGGGAATCGAATGGCTGCCTACAGGATTACGGATCTTGGTCAGATCTGCCGTGGTTCAAGCCGGGGGGACGGTGGTGATGTCCGTCGACCCCTCCCAAAGCCTGAAGGAGACCATGCATCTGCTCCGCTCTCCTGCCGTTGCCCTGCTGGAGCATGGCCTGGTCGATGGGGCTTTCAGGCCCTGATCGGAGTGATCAGGTCGTAGGACACTGAACTCTCCATCCATGGCTGCCCGTGCCCAACCCCAGCGGATCCTTCAAATCGGCGATTGTCGGCCTGCTCGTGGTGATCGGTTCGATCGGAAGCCTGGCACTGCTGGGTTGGTTCACTGTGGTGCTGCTCGACCTCAAGCATCTGAACACGTCCGGTTTCACGCTGCCGTAGCCGCAACCCAGTGGAGAGCTGCGCTCACCCCAGGAAGCCTGATCATGGCGTCCGATTGATCTCTGGGCTGGTCACGCTGAACCGCCTTCGTCGTAGGTGCGCAGGTGGGCAACGTTGGTGCTCATGGGGGTGAGCCCGGTGCTGAGAGCACTGCTCCCTGAAATCCGAGCACACTTTGTTCGCAGGGCGTTGGGGGCGGGGCAGCAAGACCTAACCTGCCTGTTGCACACGATCCAGGATGCAGATCGAAAGCTTCACCACCTTCAACATCGCCATCGTGGTGCTGGCGATCGGACGGTGGCTCAATCAGCGTGTGGCGATCCTTCGGGACTTCAACATCCCCGAACCGGTGAGCAGCGGTCTGCTCGTCTGCCTGCTGCTGGCCGTGGTCCACAGCCTTACGGGGATCGAAATCGGCTTCAATCTGGCCACCCGGGATTTCCTGCTTCTTTACTTCTTTGCCGCCATCGGGCTGAACGCCGACCTCAAAACCTTGGTGGCGGGAGGCCGTCCCCTGCTCGTGCTGGTGGTGGTCACCGTCGGTTACATGGTGCTCCAGAACCTGACCGGGGTGGGGGTCGCCAGCCTGCTCGGCCTCAATCCGCTGATCGGTATGTTGGGGGGCTCGGTGTCCCTGCTGGGCGGGCACGGCACAACGATTGCCTGGGCACCACGGTTCGCCGCCGACCATGGCGTTGAGAATGCCCTGGAAATCGGCATCGCCTGTGCCACCTTCGGATTGGTGCTGGCTTCGTTGATGGGAGGCCCGATTGCCCGCCTCCTGATTCGCGGCAACAAGCTCCAACCGGGTCGGGCAGCTAGGGAGACCGGTCAGGAGTCCACGGCACAGAAGGCCGAACCCATCAGCTATTTCAGCCTGCTTCGCACCCTGTTCTGGCTGAATGTCAGCCTGGCCCTTGGCGAAGGGCTCCATGAAGCGTTGCGGGCGGCGGGAAGGAATCTGCCGCTGTTCGTCTGTACTTTGTTTGCCGCCATCCTGCTCACCAACACGGTTCCTCGCCTGGGTCGCTTTCAATGGCCGGCCAGGAGCCGGTCGCTGGCGATCATCTCGGAGATTTCCCTGGGCATTTTCCTGACGATGTCGTTGATGAGCCTTCAGCTCTGGACGATCGCCGAACTTGCCGGCCCGATCATCACCATCCTGGCGGCGCAGTTCGTGGTGGCGTTCCTGTTCGCCGTGTTCGTGATCTTCCGTGTGATGGGTCGTGATTACGAAGCCGCCGTGATCTGCTCCGGTTTCGGCGGAATCTCGCTGGGTGCCACTCCCACAGCGATGGCCAACATGGCTGCCGTGGTCCAGACCTATGGCCCGGCCCACCGCGCCTTCATCATCGTGCCGCTTGTTTCGGGATTCTTCGTGGATATCAGCAATGCCCTGGTGATTCAACGCTTCCTGAACTGGCTGGGCTGAGCCGGGTTACTGCTAGATTGAAGAGTGACTGAACGGCCAAAGGTCTCAGGGAGCACATCACATGACCATCAGAATCGGCATCAATGGCTTCGGCCGCATCGGCAGGCTGGTGTTTCGGCGGGCATTCGAAACCCAGGGAATCGATGTTGTCGGCATCAATGACCTGATCGATGTGAAATACATCGCTTACATGCTTCGCTATGATTCAACCCATGGCCGATTCCATGGTGATGTCGCCGTCGTCGATGGGAATCTGATCGTCAACGGCAAAACCATCCGGGTCACCGCCGAGCGGGATCCCCTCCAGCTCCAGTGGGGTGCGATTGGAGCGGAGATCGTGCTGGAAGCCACCGGCTTCTTCCTCACCGATGCCACCGCCCGGGCTCACATCGAGGCGGGTGCCAAGAAGGTGGTGCTGTCGGCCCCTTCCAAAGACGACACGCCCATGTTCGTGATGGGGGTGAACCACGGCAGCTATGCCGGCCAGGACATCGTTTCCAACGCCTCCTGCACCACCAACTGCCTGGCGCCGATCGCCAAGGTGCTGCACGACAACTTCGGCATCAAGGACGGGCTGATGACCACCGTGCACGCCACCACCGCCACCCAGAAGACGGTGGATGGCCCTTCGATGAAGGACTGGCGAGGAGGCCGCGGCGCCGGCCAGAACATCATTCCCTCCTCCACCGGCGCCGCCAAGGCCGTGGGCAAGGTGATCCCCGCCCTCAACGGCAAGCTCACCGGCATGGCCTTCCGCGTTCCCACCCCCGATGTGTCGGTGGTGGATCTCACGGTGAACCTGGAGAAACCCGCCAGCTACGACGCGATCAAGGCCGCCATGAAGGCAGCGTCGCAAGGGCCGATGGCCGGCATCCTCGGCTACACCGAAGACGAGGTGGTGTCGAGCGATTTTCTCGGTGAATCCTGCACCTCGATTTTTGATGCCAGCGCCGGCATCGCCCTCACCGATACCTTCGTGAAAGTGGTGGCCTGGTACGACAACGAGTGGGGTTATTCCTGCAAATGCCTCGACCTGATCTGCCATATCGCCAGCCATTGAGCGTCGCGGCACCGCGTTCAATCCCAGTCGAACGTGAGCAGGCGTTGGCCGGGCAGAATCGCCTGAACCTCCTCCCGCAGGATCCTGATCACCTCAACGCTCGCATGCGGATGGCTTCGGATCCCGGCGACGATGTGGCGGATGTCGTCGGCCGTCAGGCCAGTTGTGCTGATTCGACGCTCATGCATGCGCGTGCGGAACTGCTCAAGCAGGGCCTGCTCCTCCTCCGTCAGGGGCTTGGCACCGGGATGGTCGATCTCCATGGGTGGGGGGCTGCAGCAACGTTCCACTCCAGCATGGGCCCAGGGAGCCCTTCTGCCCCCTATCAATCAAGGCATCCGGGGCGAAAGACTGGGAAGCGGCAACCAGCCCGTTGCAGGAAGGCCGCCCTGATCAACGAACGAAGCAACTTCGATGGAGTGCTCGATGACCACCCTTCCCGCCGACGACCGGCTCGCCAGCCTGGAGGCCGCCGTGGCCGCCCTCACCGGACGGCTCGGGAGCGTCGAAGCCCAGGTTCATGAGCAAGGGAAGACCTTTGGCCTGGTATCGGATGTGGCCGTCTATGGCCCCCTGAGGGATCTTCTGGCCGCTCCAAGACCAGCGCCGATCACCGGATAGCGGCTGTACAGGCTGCGGTGAAGGGCGCTTTCGTAGCGGGGCCTGCCGGTGTCGGGCTGGCCGATGGAAGCCATGGTCCAGCCGAACAGGCCGCCAAGCAGCGCGCTCATCAGGGCGGCATAACCATCGAGACGCAGATTCACGGTGGGGAACCGGGGGCAACGGTTGGCTCCGTTGGTTCCCTCTGCAGGTGAGCGCGCTCCAAGCCCTTGATCACGATGTACAGCACTGGCGCCACCACCAGACTGAGCACGGTGGCCACCAGATAGCCGCCGAAGCTCACCGTGCCGATCGACCAACGGCTGATGGCGCCTGCGCCGGAGGCCGTCATCAGCGAGATGTAGCCCACCAGGCCCGAGGCGGCGGTGATCACGATCGGCTGAAAACGGGCCTTGGCCGCGCCGATGGCCGCTTCGCTGAGGGACATGCCCAGCCGCAGGAATTCATTGGCCTGCTCCACGAACAGGATCGCATTCTTGGTTGCCATGCCGATCAGCATCAGCAAGCCCACCTGGGCAAAGATGTCGTTGATCGAGCACCTGCGGGGCGATCTCCTCCATCGCCAGCGACGCCTGGCCAGAGCTGTAACCGGGGGCGGGACCCCCCTGGATTTTGATCGCCTCGTAGACGTTGAAGTTGGTGATCGTGGGAGGCTCGAAGAAGGTCTCGATGTCCACCAGCTGCTGGAGGTTCACCAGGCTGCCGTTGCGGGATCGGACGAAGAAGGAGGAGATGTCCTCCGGCCTGGTACGAAACGGACCATCGGCCTGCACATAGACCCGAAACTGCTTCTTGTCGAACAGGAAGTCGTTCACATAGGTACCTCCCATGTAGGCCTGCAGAGTGCCGAAAACATCGTTGATGTTCACATCGAACGACTTCACCTGATCCCTATCGACCCAGATCGTGAACTGCTCCACTCCGGGCGTAAAAGTGGTGGTGACCCGCTGGAGCTCGGGCCGCTCCTGCGCGGCCGCCAGCACGGCATTGAGGTTCTTGAGCAGGGCTTCGGTGGGCAGCCCACCCCTGTTCTGCCGAGGAACTGACCGACGTTGAGCTGCAAACGCTCCAGTTGCTTGCGAAACCGGCCTGCAAGGTTCTCGCGCCCTTAGCGATCCGGATCACCCTGCCAGGCCAGGTACAACCACAAGGTGCTCAGCATCATCAAGACCAAGTCGTAGACGGTTTGCACCCAGTAGGGCAGCAGCTAGATCAGGGTGGTACCGAGGGGGTAGGGCGGCTGATCGATCAGGCATCTTTCCTGCACCTCCACGCAGTCACCCGACAAGCGCAACGGGCTCCAGGGATGGACTGGCAAGGTGAGCGCCCACGACCAGGGGTCGTAGAACAACGAGGCGATGATCAACAACCAGCCGGTGGTCAGAATCCACCGAACCAGATGCATCCGGGACTCTGAAATCTGAACCGCCATCGGCCACCACAACCAGGAAGTCACCTTAACCGAGGGACTTACCTGACCCGGCTTGTGCTGGGCTCCGTTGATTCTCAGGCTTGAGCTCTCTGCCTGGGCCCCGGATCAAGGAGCGCTCCGCAGCGGCGCAGACCCTGCTGGCAATCGCCGGCCATCAGCAGGCCGGACCCCCCCCAGACCAGACGCAAGGCCAGATCGAGTGGCCCCGCCCCCACGGACCTCACCGGCTCGAATCCAAGCCGGTAGAAATAGCGCACCAGGCGCTGGTGTTGCCTCTCTTCATCGCGAATTGCCAGCAGCTGGGCATTGCGGCAGGGGGTTTCCTCCAGGCTCCAGGCGAAGGTGGCCGCCCAGATCAGCACACCAACCCGATGGGCCCCTTGCTGCACCCGCAGGGTGTCAAGGTGGAGGCCGGCGGTGGTGGGCAGGGCCCAGCCCTTCAGTTCCCCCAGCAGCTCCAGCGGCCGCCCCTTGGGGCAGCGGGCCACAGCCACCTTCAAGCCCCAGACGCCGAGCCGCCGCCGCCTCTGGATCCGCAGCTGCAATCCCCGTTGCGCGGCACGCTGCTCCAGCTCCGCCAGGCTCCACGACCCCATCCCAATCCCGTTCACGCCGGATAGGGCTCCACCCGAACCACCGCCTCCAGCGGCAAGGGTCCGTAGATGTGGGGGAATAGCTCGCCACTCTCCGGAGCCGGCTCCTGCTTCACGGTGGCCGTGAGCCGCTGCGGATCGATGGTGACCAGCCGCACGGGGCCGGCATCGGCATAGAAGCGCCGGTAGGTGGCGGCCACCTGGTGGGCACAGCTGGCGTGCACGAAGCCCACCTCCTCCAGGCTGCGGCCCCGGGTCGAGTGGCGGTATGCACCTGCGGCCAGGGCGGCCTGCCAGTCATCGGCCAAGGCGAGATGATACAGATAGCGGCTGGAGCGCCACCGCTCCTGGCGGGCCATCACCGCCGCCAGCTCCTCGCTGGCCAGGAAGCGGCCCAGCCAGCCCTGCAGGGCCCCCAGCACCGGTTCGGCGTCGAAGCCGGCCGAATCAGCCAGGCGGAACTGGCGCACGAACGGCAACAAGGCCAGATCGGCCAGGCACGGATGCGCCCCCAGCAGCCAGCCGCCCTGCCCGGTACGGGCCGCTGCTTCCAGCCGCCCGTTCCAGTCCTGAAGCACCGCCAGGGCAGCCTGCCGGTGCGCCGCTGCCTCGGCGCCTGGAAAGCGGCTGGCGTACTTGAAGCGATCGAGATGGACCTTGAAGCTGTCGTCGTTGGTGGCGATCAGGGCGTCGATCTGAGCCATCTGGCTGGGTTGTCCACGGCGCAACAGGTCCTGAGGGTCGCTCTGCTCCAGGGCCCAGCGCATCACCTCCAGGCTCTGCTCGATCACCCGGCCAGGCCCATCATCCGGATCAGGAAGCGCCAGCACTGGCACGGTGCCCTTCGGTGATGCCTCCAACAGCTCCTCCGGCTTGGCCTGGAGGCTCACCTCCCGCACTTCCACCGCCACCCCGGCGGTCCGCAGAGCCAGCCGCGCCCGGATCGCGTACGGACACCGCCGGAAGCTCCAGAGAATGGGTAAGCCCGGGCTCACTGCGCCGCCAGATGGCGCTGCAGGGACTCCTGCAGAACCTCCCGTTCGGCCGGATCCCCCACGACCGTGAGGGTGCCGCTCTCGGGCCACCAGTTGAGCCGCAGGTTCGTCTCCGCCCGGTCGCAGACGAACAGCTCGAACTGTCCCTTGTGCTCCCAGTGCCCGGAGCAGCCGAGGCTCTCGATCAGAACCTTGAGCTCGTCGAGGGTGCCATGGAAGGTCATGCCGACAGGTAGCGAGGTCGGCCAACTGTAGGGAGGCTCTCCAAGACGGTCAGGGGGCGCCTGGTCCTGGCGCAGCCTCGCGGCTGAAGCGATACCCCAGGTAGTCGAAGGACACCACCCGACCGCTTCGATCGGCCTGGAACGGCACCTCCACCGGCGAGGAGATCACCCCGGGCCAGAGCAGGTGAAAGGTTTCGCCGTTCCAGGGCGTGAGCGCCGCCCTGTAGCGGGCCGGACCCGCCAGCACCTCCAGGGCGCCGCCCTGCTCAGCGATCGTCCAGCGGCCGAACAGGTCGTTGCTGAAGCTGCCGGCATAGGCCGCCAGGGGCCTGGCCGGTGGCTTGGGGTTGGCCGGGCGCGGAGCCACCGCCAGCAGCATCCCCTCCAGCTGCCGGGACCGGACCCGGATCTGCGGCTGCAGATCCGCCTCGCCAGGCCGGCCGAAGGCCTGCTGCAACAACGCCGCCCGCACCGCCTCCGGCAGGGCGGTGAGGTTGCGGTTGGCCAGGACCACCACGCCGAAGCGCTTCTGGGGCACCAGCAGCAACAGGGTGCGGACGCCATCGAGGGCACCACCCTTCTCCAGCACCTTGAGGCCGTTGTAGTGGTACACCCCCCAGCCGGGGGAGTAGTCGAAGCCAGAGTTGGCATCGATCGGGGGAAACTCGGCGAAACCCGGCTCCTCGGCGATCACCGGTTCAAACAGCTCCTTCACCGCCACCTCCGAGAGCACGCGCCGGCCATCGAGCTCGCCTCCCCGGGTCAGCAGGGCCACGAAGCGGCTGAGGTCGCTGGCGCTGGAGGCGAAGCCCCCGGCGGCGATGAACAGGGCACTGAGGTTGGGGGGCACCACCTGCAGGCGGCCGTTCACCACGGCGTGGGAACGGCTGACGTCCTCAAGGGCGCCAGGGCCGGCCCCGTCGCCGATCAGGGAGCTGGCGATACCCGTGCGGGTCATGGCCAGGGGCGTGAAAATCAGGCTGCGGGCCAGCTCCGCAAAGGGCAGGCCGCCAGCCTTCGCCGCCAGCTCGCCGGCCAGGAAGAAGCCGATGTTGGAGTAGGCGGGCCGGTCGCGGAAAGACGTGGCGGGCTGCACGTAGCGAATCCGACGCAGGACGTCGACGCGGTTGTAGCCGAGGTGGTCGAAGAGATCGCCGAAGAAGGCGGGGAAACCGGCACGGTGGGTGAGCAGGTCGCGGGCGTTCACCCACCGGCCGGCATAGGCATCGGCGAGGCGGAACGCCGGCAGCAGCGCCACCATCGGCTGCTCCCAGCCGAGCCGCTTGCGCTCCACCAGGGCCGCCACCGTGGCGGCGGTGAAGGTCTTCGACACGCTCGCCAGCTGGAAGACCGTGTCGGCTGTCGTGGGGGCGCCCGTGGATTGATCCCGCACCCCGAAGCCCTCGGCCAGCACCACGCGACCGTCCTGCACCAGGGCCACGGCTGCGCCGGGAACGCCGTACTCCGCCAGGGCCCAGCGGCTGATCCGGCGGGCGGCGGCCGCATCGACGCCACTGCCAGGGGCATAGCCGGGCAGGCCGCCCTTGGCCACGGCTTCCACCTCGACCCCCCGCACGGTCTCAGCCGCGGCTGGCACCAAGGCCCCTGCGATGGCGACGGCAGCCAGCAGCAGGATGCCGACCGCCAGCCGGGCGGAACGGCCGGGGTGGCGAGCCAATGACCTTTCGGCAGCAATGTTGCAACAGTACGTGGAGAGAGCAGGGCGCCGTCCCCCAAGCCTGAACGGAAGCGCTTCAGCCCCGGGGCTTGAAGGCCCAAACCCGCAAACGCACGTAGTCGGCGATCCAGACTCCATCGGCTCGCTGCAGGGCAGGGCGCAGCACCTCGACCACCTCCTCGATCAGGGCCGGCCGCTGGTCGGCAGGCACGGCAAAGGTGTAGGTGTGGCCGAAGGTTTCGATCCAGGCCCCCACCGAGCCAGGCAGGGGGGTGGGCCGTGGAATCAGCTCGAGGCGCTCCACCGTGAAGCCAGCTGCCTCCAGCAGCGTGCGGTAGGTGTCGGGGCTCGGGAAATAGGTGTCGCTCTCCACCGCCAGGTCCCGCCTGGCAAGCGCAGCCTTGAGGGCACCATGGATGGCCGCCACATTGCCCTGCCCCCCGAGTTCGGCCACGAACCGCCCGCCCGGAACCAGGGCTCGGGCAACCCCCGCGATCACGGCTTCAGGCGGCAGCATCCAGTGCAGGGCGGCGTTGGAGAACACAGCCTCGAAGCACGCCTCAAACGGCAGGGCCTGTCCCTCGATCTGGCGGGCATCAAGCCCCAGGTCCCGGGCCGCCGCCACCATCGCCGCGCTGGCATCCACACCGATCACGGCACAGCCGTGCTCCTGGAGCCCCCGGGTGAGGGCCCCATCGCCGCAACCCAGATCGAGGATCCGCTCGCCGGGCTGGGGATCGAGCCACGCCAACACCACACCGGCCAGATCAGAAACGAAGCGGGCATTGGCCGCATAGCTCTGAGCATTCCAGCTCTGGCTGCCGGCCTTTGGCTTGAGGCTCATGGGGCCGTCACCCCACCCAGGTGGGTCCGGCCCCGCCCGCGGGCCAGGCCGATCTGGCGCTGACGCTCGCGGAAGCGCTGGCGATCGGCGTCGGTGTAGCGGCCGATGCAGTGGTGACAGCTCACCCCTTCCTCGTGGCTGGCCAGCTGGCGATCCGCCTTGGCAACCGGCAGCCCGCAGGCATGGCAGAGGCTGTGCTCGCCGGGCTCCAGCCGGTGGTTGAGAGCCACCCGCTGGTCGAAGACGAAACACTCCCCCTGCCAACGGCTGGTGGCGGCAGGGATCTCCTCCAAGTAGCGAAGAATACCCCCCTCCAGCTGGTTCACACCTTCGAATCCCTGCTGCAGGAGATAGGCCGTGGCCTTTTCGCAACGGATGCCACCGGTGCAGAACAGGGCCAGGCGGCGGGGTTGGCGTTCGGCCACCAGGGGTCTGAGCTCCCGCTCAACCCAGGCTGGGAAATCACCGAAGCGCTCGGTGCCGGGATCGATGGCCCCCTCGAAGCTGCCCACCGCCACTTCGTAGCCATTGCGCGCATCGATCACCAGGGTGTCGGGATCGTCCACCAGGCCGTTCCATTCCACGGGCGGCACCCGGCGGCCGCCCCCATCAGCTGGGCGGACTGTGGGGCAGTCGAGCGTGACGATCTCCCGCTTCAGCCGCACCTTGAGGCGGTGGAAGCAGGGCTCTGAACTCCAGCTGGTCTTCACCGCCAGATCGGCCAGACCAGGCTGCCCCTGCAACCAGACCAGCAGATCCTCCACCCCCGCGGCCGGTCCGCAGACCGTGCCGTTGAGACCTTCCTCGGCCAGCAGCACGGTGCCGCTCAGCCCGCCGACCACCCCCCGGTCCCGGATCCCGCCCTGGAGGGCCTCGAGCCCGTCGAGGGCCACGAAGCGGTAGAAGGCCGCCACCCGAAAGGCTGCAGCCTCAGCGGCCATTCACCGGCTCCACCTGCACTCCGGCCGCCGCCAGCAGCTCCCGGTCGGCCTCCACGTTGGGGTTGCCGGTGGTGAGCAGGGTGTCGCCGTAGAAAATCGAATCGGCCCCCGCCTGCAGGCAGAGGATCTGGGCCTCCCGGCTGAGCTGCTGGCGGCCGGCACTCAGGCGCACCCGGCTGAACGGCATCAGGATGCGGGCGCTGGCCACCATCCGCACCAGCTCCAGCGGATCCAGCGGCGCCTGCTGCTCCAGCGGGGTGCCCTCCACCGCCACCAGGCCATTGATCGGCACGCTCTCGGGGTGGGGATCCAGGTTGGCAAGCACCTGCAACAACCCTGCCCGGTCGGCGAGGCTTTCGCCCAGGCCGATGATGCCGCCGCTGCAGACCGCCAGGCCGGCCCGGCGCACCCGCGCCAGGGTTTCGAGCCGCTCCTGGTAACTGCGGGTGCTGATGATCCGCCCGTAGTACTCGGGGCTGGTGTCCAGGTTGTGGTTATAGGCGGTCAGCCCCGCTGCGGCCAGCCGGTCGGCCTGGCCGTCGGTGAGCATGCCGGCGGTGACGCAGGCCTCCAGGCCCAGCTCCCGCACCCCCCGCACCATGGCGAGCATGGCCTCAAAGGGGGCGCCATCGCGGATGTCGCGCCAGGCCCAGCCCATGCAGAAGCGGTGGGCACCAGCCTCTTTGGCCGCCCGGGCCCGCTCCAGCACTGGAGCCACCTCCAGCTCCGGCCGGCCCGCCACATCGGCGCTGTGGTGCATCGACTGGGGGCAGTAGGCGCAGTCCTCCTCGCAGCCGCCCGTTTTCACGCTCAGCAGCGAGGCAAGCTGCACCCGGTAGCCTGGGTTGGCAACGCGGTGCACCTGCTGGGCCCGCCAGAGCAGCTCCAGCAGGGGGAGCTCCAGCAGCTCTTGAATCTCATCCCTGCTCCAGTCATGGCGTGGGGAGACCGGCATGGCCGTGGCGCTGCTGGGGAGGGCGGAAGGGGCGATCACAACGGGAACGGGAAAAACACAGGGAACAAGGCGACCAGATCAAGCCTCGACGGGCTCGACGCCACCGAAGCGCCGCTGGCGGTTCTGATAATCCAGCAGGGCCCGCACCAGGGCCGCTTCGTCGAAATCCGGCCAGAGCACATCGGTGATGTGGATCTCTGCATAGGCCAGTTGCCACAGCAGAAAGTTGCTGATCCGGTATTCACCGCTGGTGCGGATCAACAGATCGGGATCCACCTCCCCCGCGGTCTGGAGCTGGGCGGCGAAGGCCGCTTCGTCGATCGCCTCCGGATCCAGGGTTCCTGTGGCCACCTGGGCGGCCAGCTGCCGCGCCGCCTGCACCAGCTCCCGCCGACCGCCGTAGTTGGTGCAGACGTTGAAGTGGATGCCGGTGTTGGCGGCGGTGCGGGCCGTTGCGGCTTCGATCAGCCGCTGCAGCCCGGCCGGCAGCTGCTCCAGATCGCCAAGAAAACGGATGCGCACCTGCTCGCGCTCCAGGGCCTCCAGCTCCCGCGCCAGCACCCGCTCGAACAGGGTCATCAGGAAGCTCACCTCCTCCCCGGGCCGGTTCCAGTTTTCGGTGGAGAAGGCATAGGTGGTGAGGGCGCCGATGCCCCAGTCGCTGCAGAGGCGCAGGGTGCGCTTCAACGCCTCCACCCCTTCCCGATGCCCCATCACCCGAGGCAGATTCCGCTGTTTGGCCCAGCGGCCGTTGCCGTCCATGATCACCGCCACGTGGGCGGGCAGGCGGGCGGGGTCCAGCAGCTCCGGCAGGGGGGCCAACGGTTGCCGAGACGCCTGGATCAGGTCGGTGGTCGCCAGGGAGCGACTCATGCGCGGGATTCGGGCGTGTCCTGGGTCACGCTACGCCCCGTGGGAAGCGACACCACAGAACCGTGGCCTGGCTTGGCGGGTGGTTTCGGCGTGGGCAGGGCGAGGGCCGCGCTGAGCAGCTCGCGCAGGCGGCTGCTGGTGATCGGCCTCTCCAGCCTCCCCTGACGGGCCAGCGAAAGGGTTCCGGTCTCCTCGGAGACCACGATGCAAAGGCAGCGGTCGAATCGCTCGGTGATCCCCATGGCGGCCAGGTGACGGGTGCCGTAGCGGGCGATGCCCTGGCGCGACAGGGGCAGGATCACGCCGGCCGAAAGGATCCGGTTGCCCTTCACCAACAGCGCCCCGTCGTGCAGGGGGGTGTCGGCCGCAAACAGATTGAGCAGCAGGTCCACGGAGAGCAGGGCGTCGAGCTCGATGCCGGGGTTGAGGAAGTCCTCCGGGCGAAGATCACTGCCAATGTCCAGCAGGATCAGCGCCCCTCGACGGCTTTTGGAGAGGAGCCCGGCAGCTTCGGTCAGCAACGCCACGGAACCGGAGAGCCCCTGATCCTCCTTCTGGCTACCCAGCAGGACATCGAGGCGGCCCGTGCCGAGCAGCTCCATCAGCCGGCGCAGTTCCCCCTGCCAGAGAATCGCCAAGGCGAGGCTGCAACCCAGAACCACGGCTTCGAGCAGACGGGTGGTGAGCGGCAAGTTGGCGAATCGCTGCACCACCCAAACCAGGGCGACCAGGAACAGCCACCCCCGCAACAGCCAAAGGGTGCGGGGCTCCCGGACCCGGGCCAGCAGCAACACGCCAAGAGCCGAAGCGAACAGCAGGTCCAGAACCAGGCGGATGTCCAGGAACCCAGGCCAGATCACAACAGCGCTTCAAGAGGTGGCTGGGTTCAGGGTACCGGCGTGAACCGTCCCGGTAAAAGGTCGTAGCGCAGCAGTTCCTCCGGCCGCTCCCGGCGCTGCACCAGTTCGGCCTCGCCGCCCTGGACCAGAACCGTTGCCGGCCGCGGGATGCGGTTGTAGTTGGATGCCATCGAGGCGTTGTAGGCGCCGGTGGCGAAGACGGCGATCACATCACCGCTGTGGCTGGCCGGCAAAGGCAGGTCATGGAGCAGCACATCGCCGGATTCGCAGTGCTTGCCGGCGATGGTCACCGTTTCGGTGGGAGCCGCGGTGGGCTGGTCCGCCAGCACCGCCGTGTACTGGGACTGATAGGTGATCGGCCGGGGGTTGTCGCTCATGCCGCCATCGACGGAGAGATAGGTGTGCAGGCCAGGGATCTGCTTGCGGCTGCCGATCGCGTAGAGGGTGAGGCCGGCGGTGGCCACCAGGGAGCGCCCCGGTTCACAAAGCAGCCTGGGCAGCGCCAGGCCCCGCTGCCGGCAGGAGGCCACCACCGCCTCAGCCACCCCCTGGACCCAGTCCTGAATGGAGGGGGGATCATCACTGACCACGTAACGGATGCCGAGGCCACCGCCCACATTGAGGTCGGTGCAGGGGTGGCCGAGCGAGCGGGCCAAGCCCAGGGCATCGGCCATCACGCCAGCGAGGTCGCGGTGGGGCTGGAGCTCGAAGACCTGGGAGCCGATGTGGGCGTGGAGGCCATCGAGCCTGGCCCAGGGGCAGCTGGCCAGCCGCCGCAGCGCCGGCTCCAGTTGGTCGGGACCGAAGCCGAACTTGCTGTCGAGGTGGCCGGTGCGGATGTACTCATGGGTGTGGCACTCGATGCCCGGGGTAAAGCGCAGCATCAGCCGCACCGGTGCTCCGCTGGCCGGAGCCACCTCAGCCAGCAGCTCCAGGTCGTGTTCGTTGTCCACCACCACGGTCACGCCCCGCTCCACCGCCAGGGCGAGCTCGTCGCGCGATTTGTTGTTGCCATGCAGGACGATTCGACCGGCGGGCATGCCGCCCTGCAGCGCTGTGAGCAGTTCGCCGGTGGACACAGCATCGAGACCCAGGCCCTCGGAGGCGACCAGGGCGCTCAGCATCAGACTGCTGTTGGCCTTGGAGGCGTAAAGCGCCAGGGCCGGGCCGGGGTAGTGGGCGGAGAGGGCCTCCCGGTAGGCCCGGCAGCTGGCCCGCAGGGTGTCCTCGTCGAGGACATACAACGGTGTGCCGTAGCTGCGGGCCAACTCGCTCAGCCCGCACCCTCCCACCTCCAGGCGCCCCAGGGGGTCGAGCCGGGTGGACAGGGGTGTCAGATTGCGGTTGGGGCTGTGCGGATCCTGGTTCGCCTCCAGCAAAGGGGCGAGGGCCGGATCGGCGCGGATCCCATCGGGGGCGCTGGCCACACGGAAGGTCGTCATTGTGTTGAACCGAAGCCCTGGGGAGCCAATCGTAAAGATGGGGGTGCATTCCGCTGCTGGGGCTGCGGATCGGGGCTGCATGGAGGCACTCGGGCCGCGGCGGCTGTCGATCGACGATCTGGCCTCCTGCTGTGACCTCGATCGGCTGGCCCTCGGTGGTCTCTGGACCCCGCTTCAGTGGAGGCGTGAGCTGGAGGACCCGGACCGCCTCTGCCTGGGCCTCAGTCAGGGCCCCCGTCAGGGCGAGGTCCTGGAGGCCCTGGCCACCGGCTCAGTGATCCACGACGAACTCCATGTGTCTGTCGTGGCGGTGCATCCCGAGCGGCAGCGCCTGGGCCTGGGCCGGCGGGTGCTGGAGGCCCTGGTTTGGCAAGCCCACCTCCTGGGCTGCAGGCGGGCCACCCTGGAAGTGGCCGAGGCCAACAGGGCAGCCCTCAGCCTCTACGCCTCCCTGGGCTTCCGCACCGCTGGGCGGCGTCGCAGTTACTACCGCAATGGCGACGATGCTCTGATCCAATGGGCACCGTTGGGCCCCGGGCTGGACGCCGGCTGATCGGATCCAGCAACCCGCCGAGGCCGGTGGATTCGGAAGGTTCGGATTGCCGCCCTATCTTGATACGGAAGGCCGCAAAGATCAGGCTCGACATGTATCAATAGGCACCCGCCAACCCCCTGTATTCGCAATGGATTTCCCCGTTGTGCCCGGGGATTCTCCATCACCCTCCCAGCCCTGATAAGTTGGGAGCACTTGCACAGGCACCGCCCATGTTCGAGCGGTTCACCGAGAAGGCCATCAAGGTCATCATGCTGGCCCAGGAAGAGGCCCGCCGGCTCGGCCACAATTTTGTTGGCACCGAGCAGATTCTGCTGGGCCTGATCGGCGAGGGCACCGGAGTCGCCGCCAAGGTGCTCAAGTCGATGGGGGTCAACCTCAAGGATGCCCGCGTCGAGGTGGAGAAGATCATCGGGCGCGGCTCCGGCTTCGTGGCGGTGGAAATTCCCTTCACTCCCCGCGCCAAGCGGGTGCTGGAGCTGTCCCTGGAGGAGGCCCGGCAACTCGGACACAACTACATCGGCACCGAGCATCTGCTGCTGGGCCTGATCCGTGAAGGCGAAGGTGTCGCCGCCCGGGTGCTCGAAAACCTCGGCGTCGACCTGGCCAAGGTGCGCACCCAGGTGATCCGCATGCTGGGCGAAACGGCCGAAGTGGCCGCCGGCAGCGGCAGCAAGGGTTCCACCAAGACCCCCACCCTCGACGAGTTCGGCAGCAACCTCACCCAGCTCGCCGCCGAGGGAAAACTCGACCCGGTGGTGGGCCGCCAGAACGAGATCGAACGGGTGGTGCAGATCCTGGGTCGCCGCACCAAGAACAACCCGGTGCTGATCGGCGAGCCCGGCGTCGGCAAAACCGCGATCGCCGAGGGCCTGGCCCAGCGCATCACCCAGGGGGAAATCCCCGACATCCTCGAGGACAAACGGGTCCTCACCCTCGACATCGGCCTGCTGGTGGCCGGCACCAAGTACCGAGGCGAATTCGAGGAACGCCTCAAGAAGATCATGGAGGAGATCCGCAGCGCCGGCAACGTGATCCTGGTGATCGACGAGGTGCACACCTTGATCGGAGCCGGAGCCGCCGAGGGTGCGATCGATGCCGCCAACATCCTCAAGCCTGCCCTGGCCCGCGGCGAGCTGCAATGCATCGGCGCCACCACCCTGGATGAGTACCGCAAGCACATCGAGCGGGATGCCGCCCTGGAGCGCCGCTTCCAGCCGGTGATGGTGGGCGAGCCCACTGTTCTCGACACGATCGAGATCCTGCGGGGACTGCGGGAACGCTATGAGCAGCACCACCGCCTGCGCATCAGCGACGAAGCCCTGGTTGCCGCCGCCACCCTCGGCGATCGCTACATCAGTGATCGCTTCCTGCCCGACAAGGCCATCGACCTGGTCGACGAGGCGGGCAGCCGGGTGCGGCTGATGAATTCCAAGCTGCCACCTGCCGCCAAGGAACTCGACAAGCAGCTCCGAGGTGTTCAGAAACAGAAGGAAGACTCCGTACGCCAGCAGGATTTCGGCAAGGCCGGTGAATTGCGCGACAAGGAGGTGGAGCTGCGGGAGCAGATTCGCCTGATTCTCCAGAACCGCCGCGAGGAGGAACCCTCCAACAACACGGCTGAGAGCACCGTGCCGGACAGTGCCGGAGCGCTTGAACTGCCCCTGGCCGGCGCCGGCAACGAACGCAGCCCCGTGGTCACCGAGGAAGACATCGCCCAGATCGTCGCCTCCTGGACCGGGGTGCCAGTGCAGAAGCTCACCGAGAGCGAATCGGTGAAGCTGCTGAACATGGAGGAAACCCTCCACCAACGCCTGATCGGCCAGGACGAGGCGGTCAAGGCCGTGTCCAAGGCGATTCGCCGGGCCAGGGTCGGCCTGCAGAATCCCAATCGACCGATTGCCAGTTTCATCTTCTCCGGCCCCACCGGCGTCGGCAAGACGGAACTCACTAAATCCCTCGCCGCCTATTTCTTCGGCAGCGAAGACGCCATGATCCGGCTCGACATGTCGGAGTTCATGGAGCGGCACACCGTCAGCAAACTGATCGGATCGCCTCCCGGCTATGTGGGCTTCAACGAAGGCGGCCAGCTCACCGAAGCCGTGCGTCGGCGCCCCTACACCGTGGTGCTGTTCGATGAAATCGAGAAGGCCCACCCGGACGTGTTCAACCTGCTGCTCCAGCTCCTCGAAGACGGTCGCCTGACCGACTCCAAGGGCCGCACGGTCGACTTCAAGAACACCCTGATCATCATGACCTCGAACATCGGTTCGAAGGTGATCGAGAAAGGGGGTGGAGGCCTTGGTTTTGAGTTCTCCGGTGCCGCCGCCGAAGAAACCCAGTACAACCGCATCCGTTCGTTGGTCAACGAGGAGTTGAAGCAGTACTTCCGCCCCGAGTTCCTCAACCGTCTCGATGAGATCATCGTCTTCCGGCAACTCAGCCGGGATGAGGTCAAGCAGATTGCCGAAATCATGCTGCGGGAGGTGTTCAGTCGCATCCGCGAGAAGGGCATCGAACTTTCGGTCACCGAAGCCTTCAAGGAACGGCTTGTCGAGGAGGGCTACAACCCCAGCTACGGGGCCCGCCCCCTGCGCCGTGCCGTGATGCGCCTGCTCGAAGACAGCTTGGCCGAAGAGTTCCTCTCCGGCCGAATCAAGGACGGCGATTCGGCCGTCGTCGATATCGACGAGGACAAGAAGGTGGTGATTCGCTCCAGCATCGAATCCATCACGCCCGAACCTGCCCTTGCCGGCGCCAGCGCCTGATCCCCCTCCCGCCCTTCCTTAACCCTCTTTCTTGGCGGCCACGTTTTTAGGCGGCCAGTTTTAGACGGCCACTCTTAGACGGCATGGAAAGGGCGGCTGTCACACGTTCAGGACATCTGCAACACGCTTCCATGGGTCGGGTTCCTTAGACTGACTTCATGGAACATAGCGATCAGAGCAAAACGGCGTCGAGTGATGGAGAAGGAGTCTTGATCGATCCGCCCACTCTTTCAATCCCCCCCATCGACGAGCCTTGGGCCTCCGGTCAACGAAAGCGTTATCTCGCTTCGCTGCCACGGCCCCAACGTTGAACCCATGCCCGTCGGTGGAGGTTTCACCCATGACGATCAATCGCCCGGAGGTGTTGTTGGGCAGCCTGGCTAACGGGCTCACCCTGGCGGCAGGTCCGCTCTCAGCCGCCACTCTGCCCATACCAGAGACGGATCTGACCGCAGGTTTCGTAACGATTCCGGTTGGGTAACGCCCGATTCCTGCCTATCGCCCCAGGCCCAGTTCGGGCCAGCGGTGGCCGGTGGTGTTGGTGGTGCAGGAGATCTTCGGGGTGCACACCCACATTCAGGATGTCTGCCGCCGGCTGGCCGTCCATCGGTTGCTGTTGCTGAAGCGGTGCGCCATAGGGTGAGCGGCTGATCCAAACCCTTGCGACCGGCTACCGGAATGGCTGCTCCTGAACGTCCGTCCCGCCCCATCTTTGGCGCCGTTCCTTCCCGAGGAGGATGGCGGCGCCAACTGATCGCCCTGCTGTTGGGGCTGGGGATTCTGGCGGCGATCGGAGCACCCTTCGTTGCGAACGAATCTGCAAGCGCTCAGGCCAAATTCGGCTGCAGCGCCAAGCCGGAATGGATCACGATCGGCGGTCGCCGCGTCGCCGAGGTGCGCGGCGGGCCCGGGGTCCAGAGCGCCGGAACCGTGGCGGAGCGGGCGACGGACAAGCTGGCCAAGCTCGCCAACGATTACAGCTTTCATCCGCAGGCCTTCGTTCTGCGCGAAGACCCGCCCTACACGATCATCGGCGTCGAGCATCAAGGGGTGTTCAGCCAGGGAATGGCGATCGATGATCGAACCGCCGCCTGTTTCGGCAAGAGCCGCCAGGCTCTGGCGGCCGATTACCGCGACAGCTTTCAGCGCGGCATCCTTCGCTTTCGGGACGAGAACTCCCTGGCCTCCTGGCTCCGGGGCACGGCCCTGGCCCTGCTCGTTCTCGGCATCTACATCCTCTGGTTGCGGTTTCAGCTGGGCCTGAACCGATCGATCAAGGGCTGGCTGATCAGCAGGACCAACGAGCGACGGCTCGGGCTGAGGCTTGGCGGAAGCAAGGTGCTCGATTCCACCCAGGTGGCGGCGGTGCTCCAGGTGGCGCGGCAGGTCCTGCAATGGGCCCTGCTCCTGCTGGTCAGCTACTTGCTGATCCCCCTGCTGCTGGGCTTCTTCCCGCCCACCCAGGCGATCGCCGCGGGTTTGCGGGGCCAGGTTCTGGGCCTGGTCGGGCGCCTGATCGGTGGCTTGATCGGCGCCATTCCCAACCTGTTGTCGATCGCGGTGATCCTGATGATCACCCTGCTGACGATCCGGGCCAGCCACGCCTGGTTCAAGGCCCTCGACCGGGGAAGCTTGCGGTTCCCGGGGTTCTACGCGGAGTGGGCCCTGCCCACCTCGAGGCTGGTTTCGATCTTCATCACCCTGATCGGCCTGGCGGTGGCCTTTCCCTACCTGCCTGGATCCGACAGCAAGGCGTTCCAGGGGGCGGGCCTGCTGCTGGGGCTTCTGGCCGCCCTGGGCTCCAGCGCCGTGGCCACCAACATCATCAGTGGCTTGATGCTGATCTACACCCGCGCCTACAAGGAAGGTGACCGGGTGGAGATCAACGGGATTGTGGGCGTGGTCCAGGACCGGGCCCTGCTCGTCACCCGGTTGCAAACCCCCCGCAACGAGTTGGTCAGCATCCCCAACGCCACGGTGATCGGCGCCTCCGTCGTGAACTACAGCTTCTCCAGGCGGGAGATCCAGCAGCCGGTGGCCCTGGCCACAACGATCACGATCGGCTACGAGGTTCCCTGGCGCCAGGTCCATGGCCTGATGCTTAAGGCAGCGAGCAGCATCGAGGGGGCATCCAATGAGCTCAGGCCCTATGTGCTGCAGACCTCCCTCAACGACTTTCACATCAGCTACGAGCTGACCGTGTTCATTCGTGACGCGGACAGCTACCGCCAGTGCCTCTCCGCCCTCCTGGCTGCCCTGCAGGACCAGTTCGCCGCCGCCGATGTGGAGATCCTCTCACCCGGCTATCACGCCATTCGCAATGGCAATCGCAGCACCGTGCCCAAGCCCGACCAGGAGGCAGGGTCTGCTGGAACGGGCTGAAGATCGACGACGGCGTCATGGCTGCCGTGGGGGCAGCCTCTGGGCGAGGATGGCCGACTCCGGCTGAAAGCATGGCGCGTTTGATGGTGGTCTTGAAGCCCAAGGGGACCACGTCCGGGGAGGAGCTGATTCCACGCCTGCTGCCGACCCTCGCCCTGCTCGACACCGAGATCGACCATCAGGGCAAACTTCACCTCAGCGGCCTGCTGCGGGTCCCCCCCCAGGGATTGGCCGTGCAGCTGTTTGCCGATGTGCAGCCCCAGGCCGATGGCCCGGAACTCGATGTGGTGCTGATGAGCGCGGAAGCGATGACCCGAGGAGCCCCCCAGACCCACCAGGCCCTTCTCAGCCTGATCGCGCTCCTGCCCGAGCACGCCGCTGATCTGGAACTCACCTTCCGCTCCGACCGTGACGGCCCGCTGCCGCGCAGGGAGCGGACGCCGCTGCAGGCCAGGAGTTGAGAGCAGAACCTTGGCACAGGGTCAGGAGCTGGTGATTGCCAGCGGCAATCCGCACAAGATCGAGGAGCTCACCGCGATGCTCGACGCCGTGGAGCTCACGGTGCTGGCCCAGCCCGATGGGTTGGAGATCGAGGAAAGCGGCGCCAGCTTCGCCGAGAATGCCCGGTTGAAGGCCGAAACCGTGGCGAAGCTCACCGGTCGCTGGACCCTGGCCGACGACTCGGGGCTGGCCGTGGATGCCCTGGGCGGCGCCCCGGGGGTGTTCTCGGCCCGCTATGCCGCCACCGATGCCGAGCGGATCGCCAGGCTGCTGGCTGAACTGGGCGACCACCCCTACCGCAGCGCCGCCTTCCATTCCGCCCTGGCCCTGGCCGATCCCGGCGGGCACACCGTGCTGGAAGCGGAGGGGATCTGCCGTGGCGAGATCCTGGGAGAACCCGTGAAGGGCATCAGAAGCTATGGCTACAACACGCTCCTTCATGTGCGGGAGGCGGGTTGTACCGTCGCCGAGATGACCGACCACCAATGGGGGAAGTTCGGCAGCCGTGCCAAGGCCGCCCGGCAGCTCGCCCCGGGTCTGCGGGCGCTGTTGGGGGTGGGGTAGGGGCGGATTCCCCTGGATCGCAGCCTGCGGCCAACCCCTAACGACGGTTGATGATCTCGATCGCCCGCATCGCCGCCCCCGCCGCCTCGTCGATGTCCCCTTCGCGGCCGGCAAGAGTGAGGCGCCCGTAGGCCCCCACCGCCTTCACGTCCACCACGGTGATGTTCGACGATTTCTCCGCCTCGTTGGCGGCGATCAGCACGTAGCCGGCGGGTTCGGTTTCGAGGATGAACATGCTCATGCCGGCCTGGATCATCGAGCCGCGCCGGTTCTGGCGGTTGATCAGCACGGCATGGTCGGGGGTGATGGCGCGAATGATCTCCGACCAGGTGACCTCGCAGTGGCCGCGCCGCTCCACCGTGGTGCCCATCGCATCCATTACGGCCTGGCCGGAGAGCAGCACGCTGCTCTGGTCGCGGTGATAGAGCGCCAGCGATCCGAAGGCGCGCTCCACCACCTTCTGGCCGAGCCGCACCGTGCTGGCCTTGAGGGCGATGTCGGTGAGGCGGTGCACCGCCATGCCCGGAGCCACCTCCAGCCAGAGGCAGGCATCGCCGGGGATCGGCAGGAAGCCCTGGGACACTGTGCCCATGTAGGCCGCCAGCTGGGGCTGGAGCGAATCGAGGAACACGTAGGCCCGCAGCTCGATGTCCGCTCCCAGCTGGATGGAGGAACTGTGGCTGCCGGTCAGGGGTGTGGGCCTGGATCGAGGATTGGCGTTCTGCGGACGGGGATCAATCGGCAATCGAGGATCAAACCGTGGCGAACGGGACATCGTGCCAGACCTGCGGGACCGGGGAGCGTCTTGGCCTGCAAGCGCAGGACTGTTCCCCAGGGACTGGGATTTCGAGGAATTGAGCGGATCCTACCGTTCGACACTGACCGGCCATCAGCGTCGACGGGGTGCCCCTTGCGGCAGCGGGCTGAGCCGATACCTTTCGGCTCAGAAGCCCTGCCATTGCCGCCGTGGTCTCGAAACGCAGCAGCCCCGCCACCGCGGCCCAGGCCGTTCCCACCCAGGCGGGCGAACAATCTTTCTCCGACTGGATCGCCGGCGCCATCGACCAGGGCGTCAAACCGGAGCAGGCCCTGGCTGTGGTGGGGCTGGGTCTGATGAGGGGTATGGGGGGCTCCGACTACGGACTGCCGCTGTTCGATCCCGAATCGAGCCCCCAGGACGGGCCGCTTCTGGTTCAGGGGATCAAGGCACGGCTGGAAGCCATTGCCCTGGCGATCGAAACCGGCGCCCCGCTCAGCACCCAGGAGGTCAGTCTTCTGATCGGCGCCCGGCCGGGCAACGCCAAGGTGAGGAGGGCCGGGGTGGTGGCCGAGCGGATCGGCCGCAATGTCTGGCAGCTGCGGCGCTCCCGCGGCGAGGACCGGGAGGCCGCCAGCACGGGGTTCAGCGAAGGGTTCCGCCGGCGCCTCTGATCCCCGGACTGCCGCCCCGCTCTGACCGAGTGTTGCGATTGTGTGCCGCCTGGGGCGGCAGCCGCTCCAGCGGCGCTATCAAGGACCTACCGGCGCGCCCTCCACACCGTCGGCCCAGAGCACAGGCAGACAGCTTCGACCGGCGTCCCTGCGCTCCGGAAAAGCCCCCGTCAGCCGCACGGGGGCTTTTCTGTATCACTGCGACCCTGCCACCATGGCGTCCCCCGCCCTGTTTCACCTGTCCTTTCCCGTCTCTGACCTGGAGGCCACGGAACGCTGGTACGTCGATGGGCTCGGCTGCCTGAGGGGGCGGCGCAGCCAAGAGGCGATGGTGCTCGGGCTCGGCGGCCATCAGTTGGTGGCCCATCTGGAGCGGGATCCGGGGCCAATCCAGCGGGGCCTCTATCCCCGCCACTTCGGCCTGGTGTTCACCGAGCCGGCGGATTTCGAGGCGATCGAGCAACGGGCGAAGCAGCAGGAGCTCCGCTTTGGCGTGGCCTGCCGGCTTCGCTATCCGGATTCCCCGCTGGAGCACCGCAGTTTCTTTCTGATCGATCCCTCCGCCAACTGGCTGGAGTTCAAGCACTACCGCCATCCCGAAGCGGTGCTCGGCCTTGGAGAGCTGACCCTGGTAGGGGAGCGCACCGATCCCTCCCTCCTGCCGTGATGCCAGATCTGATCGAGCGGCTCCAGCTCACACCGCACCCAGAGGGGGGGTTCTACCGGGAACGGCATCGCTCGACGCTGATCGTGCGGCGGGCCGATGGCCTGGAGCGCTCGGCCTTCACGTTGATCGACTTCCTGCTGCCCGCCGGAGTGATGAGCCGCTGGCACCGGCTGGGCGGGGCGGAGGAGAGCTGGCACCATGCCGCCGGTGCCCCCCTGGAGCTGTGGAGCCGGCACCCCGATGGTGGCGAGGCCCTGGCGATGCGGCTGGGTCCCCTGGATCCGGCCGTTCCGGAGCAGTATCCCGTCCAGGTGATCCCCCCCAACTGGTGGCAAGCGGCGCGCAGCCTGGGCGCCTGGACCCTGGTGAACTGTTGCGTGGCCCCCGGTTTCGACTTCGCCGACTTCACCTGCGAGGACGACCAGGGCGACGCTCAGAACGACGACGCTCAGAACAGGGTGTTGCTGTAGATCGAGAGCCGGGCGAAACCCACCTGCCCACCGACGGGGTTGGGGCCGGCTGGATAGGCCCGCACCGCAAACAGGGTGATCCCCGACTGGGCTGGGTTGTTGTAGGGCTTGAGCACCACTGTGACCGTCTGGCCAGGACCAGGCGGCGCCTCGAAGCGGATGCTGAACAGGCGGCGCTGCTGGTCGAAGCTGGTTTCGATCGGCAGGCTGGCTCCCTCCCGGCGAGGCTCGCCTAGGAAGGCGCGGGTGCGGCCCTCATCGAAGGGGAAGGTCCAGTCCACCCCGCTGGTCTGCTGAATCTCCACCCGCCCCAGATCCGCCCCGGCCTGCTCGGGCATCTCAATCGTGAAGTAGTACTCCGCACCGTTGTCCATCACGGTGGTGTAATAGTTGCGGAACGTGAGTTTCCAGGGGGGCGTCTGGAAGACGGTCATGCCGCGCAGCTCAAGGGCACGCAGCGGCTGCAGCGATTGCAACGCCGGCACCAGCAGAGCAAGGGCGGTGATCAGGCCCAGGCTCCGGAGGCCGGTGAACCGCCTGGTGCGGTGGGGGTTGGCGGACTGGCTCATCGGCTGGGGCATTACGGTGGATTTGTCTGGGGGCTCGACGATCCCACGGCCCGTTGAAACGGGCGGGGGTCTTGGTCGCGGCGATGGTGATTCGGCAGGGGAATCGGTTCCCCACCAGCCTGGCGCCCCATGGCCTGAACCTCCATAGCCTGACTTCCGGTTGCCTGATCCGCCGCCGTCTGGGTCAAGGCCTGGCGCAGGGCCCGGGCCGCCTGCAGCGACATGTCGCGCGGAACGCTGATGCGATCCCGCAGGTACAGGAGCCCAAGGGCGGAGCCTGGCGGCGGCTGGCAGGGCCAGCCCTCGATCAAACGGGTCAGGGCGCAACGCAGGGCCAGGCCGAAGCGCTCGGGCGGCACGGGATTCACGGCCTGAATCGCATCGCGGTGCCTGAGCACCCGCCGCAGGGCCTCCGCCGCGGCGCCCGCAACGGCGGGCTGGGAGGTTTCCGGATCCAGCGGTTCCTCCAGGGGCCACGGGCCCTGATCGACCCGCTGGCGGCAGGCCAGCTGGCGCGGCGAGCCACTCGCGAAGCAGCCCCCCATCTGGGGAGGAAGATCATGGGCGTGGGTGTGGAAGTCGCCCTGGGTTCCCAGGTAGGTGGATCGCCCCTCCATCGCCGTGAACCAGGCGGCGATGGAGGGATGGCGCTCCTTGAGCCCATAGCCCTTGTAGTAGTAGAGGCTGGCGTTCATTCGCTCGATGTACGGGGTGAAGACCAGATCGGCCGTGCTGAATTCCGCCAGGAAGAAGGGGCCGGGCGTGGCCTGCAGGGCCTGATCCACCATCGCCGCCACCCGGTCGAAGGCCCTCTCGGCGGCAGCTTCCTCCCGCTCCGAACGGCGGGGCACGCACAACCACTGGCACCAGGCCCGGAACAGGGTGCGCTCCAGCTGGCGCAACGGCAGCACCCGCGGATCCTCCATGGCCGCGCCGAGGGGCCCGAAGGCCGATTCGAGGGCCAACAGGATGTCGTCGCTCTCGGTGATCAGGCGGCCATCGAGGTCCAAGGCGGGCAGCATGCCGGAGGGCACCAGACGCTTGAACCAGGGCTCCTTCTCGCCGTAGCAGACCATCGTGACCTTGCGGATCCGGTAGGGGATTTGCTTTTCCTCCAGCCACAGCCACACCTTCTGGCAGTAGGGACACCAGGCATGGTGATCCCGGAACAGGGTGACCCGCAGGTCAGATTCGCCCTGGCCGAAGAGCCGTAGCGTGGCCTGGGCATTGGTGGGACCAGTGACCCGGTCGGGCTCGGGCGAAGCCAGTGCCTCCAGCCCCTGCCAGCTGAGCGGTTCGATGGGAGCTGTGGACACGTTGGCGGGGCCAAAAGAGCGCCTTTGAGGCTAGGGAACCTGCCTGCCGCCGCCGCTGGCGAGCCCGATCTTCAGCGATGCAATGGAAAAGGAAGATATCCTTAAGAAGTACAGCGCCTCTGCAGCTTTTGCCTGGCTCGCCATAAAGTATCAAAATTGATCGATATTGATCATACCGTGAGGAGAAGGCTCTGAACCGTAGAAATCTGAGATTAGATATTCGAATCGCTCCATGGCTCGAAGGAAAAAGCAAAGCATGGAGAAGCGCATCGACAGTCGGCTCGTGATGCGTTGGTTGCCACTGTACGAACTTTGCCTCTATTCAGGCAGCTGCAACCGAGCCGCCGGCTCCTGCGATTTTTCCCAGGCCACCTTGAACCGAGCCCACCGCGCCATTGTGGAGCTGCTTGAGGAGGCCGAGGACAAGAAGCTTCGCGATCTGCTGCCAACTCTTCGCCTCACCGCCCAGAAGCTGAGAACGGCTGAGGGCTTCTGCCGGATCGAGGTTGATCCTTTCCTACCTGTCACCACCAACGGCGGCGATCTGCGGATCGAGCGCTGGCTGCGCCACAAGGCCGATCTCTCCACCAGCCTGCAGCTGCTCGGTGAGCGAATATCCGATGTGTTCGTTGGATCACTCTACGAACTGGAGCTGGAGCGCAGCAGGAAGCTGCTCCATTTTCAGGGCAAGCCGCTGGTGGCTGAAGCCCTGATCCGCACCCCCCTCTGGCGTGTCGGGCCGAAGCCGAGGGGGGCAATCGGCCACCACCGGGAGCCGATCCTGACGCTGCATCAACGGCTTCAGCATCCAAGGTTGATCAGCCGGCTCAAGACTCTCGGCTATCGGATTGAAACCACGGCTCGGGAGCGCCGAGAGATCGATGGGCCCGAAACCGCAGAGGTGATCAGCCATCTGCAGCTGAATCATCAGCCGATCCCGGATCAGTTCAGCCTGCTGGATACCACCCCCATCGACCATGACGTGATCGGCATTGTCTACAGCGCCAGTTATGCGGAAGAGCAGCCCTATTTCAAGGGCTTGATGTCGCAACTGACCCGGCAGTTGCGACAGGGTCTTCAGGCGGAAACAGAGTTGGCCAACAGAACGGTGATGGCAAAAATGGTGTAATGGAGAGGGGATCGGCCATTCTGGATCCAGCCGTTGACCCCCCATGACCCCAACGCTCTCCGCCGCGGTGGAGGCCTTCGACCTGGTGGTGATCGGTGCTGGATCGGGGGGGCTGGCAGCCGCCAAACGCGCCGCCTCCCACGGCGCCCGGGTGGCCATCGTCGAAGGCGACCGGGTCGGCGGCACCTGCGTGATCCGCGGCTGTGTCCCCAAGAAACTGCTGGTCTACGGTTCCACCTACCGGCACCTGCTCGAAGACGCCGCCAGCTACGGCTGGTCGATCGGCTCCCCCCACTGTGATCCGGCCCGCCTGCTGGCCCAGGTGCGCTCCGAGGTGGACCGGCTCAACCAACTGCATCTCGGTTTCCTCGACGCGGCGGGAGTGGAACTGGTGCGGGGCTGGGGGCGGTTCCTGGATCCCCATCACCTCCAGGTCACCACCACCGACCCGGCGCCGCCACGGGTCCTGCGGGGCGAGCGCCTGTTGATTGCCGTGGGCGGGCGGCCCCAGCGGCCCGATCTTCCCGGCGCCGAGCTGGCCTGGGTGAGCGACGACCTTTTCCTGCTCGAAACCCTGCCCGAGCGGGTGGTGATCGTGGGGGCGGGCTTCATCGCCTGCGAATTCGCCGGGATCCTCAACGGTCTCGGCGTGGGGGTCACCCAGCTGGTGCGCGGCGACCACCTGCTGCGGGGCTTCGACCGGGAGCTCTCCGAGACTGTCCGCGAAGCCATGGAAGCCGACGGAATCGAGATCCGCTTCTGCCACAGCCCAGCCGCGATCAGCGGCAAGGCCGGCGCACTGGTGCTGACCAGCCAAAGCGGCGATGCCCTGCCCTGCGGCGGTGTGCTGCTGGCAACGGGCCGCAAGCCCTGGCTCACCCCGCTCAACCTGGAGGCCGCCGGGGTGGCGATCGAGCAGGAGAGAATTCCGGTGGATGCCGATCAATGCACCAACATCCCCCACATCTACGCCGTGGGAGATGTCACCGATCGGATCAATCTCACCCCCGTCGCCGTGGATGAGGGGCGCGCCTTCGCCGATACGGTCTATGGCCAGCAGCCACGCCAGGTGGATCATGGCCTGATCGCCAGCGCCGTGTTCAGCCAGCCGGAGCTGGCCACGGTGGGGCTGAGCGAGGAGGCTGCGGTGGAACGGCTCGGCCGTGAAGCCATCCGCGTGCATCGCGCCCGCTTCCGGGCGATGAGCCAGGCCCTGCCGCAACGCGGTCCCCGTTGTCTGCTCAAGCTGGTGGTGGAGCAGGCCACCGGCAAGGTGCTGGGTTGTCACATGGTGGGGGACCATGCTGCCGAGATCATTCAGATGGCGGCGATCGCCATCGGCATGGGGGCCACCAAGGCCGATTTCGATCGCACCATGGCGCTGCACCCCACCGTGGCCGAGGAATTTGTGACCATGCCGGACAATCCTTGAGATCTCCTAAAGAGGGGAAAACCAAGAAAAAGCTGATCAAATGTTGACTAGGATTTGATGGTAAGGGCTCACATCCTGAGCCGGATCGGGATCTTCCTTGAAACCAGCGCTCCTCCTGATCGGCCTCGAAGCGGAGCCTCAATGCCAAATGCTTCCCTTTCTGGAGGCAGCTGGCTGGCTGGTTCATGGGCCCAGCGATGGGCTCCAGGCCCTGGACCTGGCCCGGGAGCGGCAGCCCTGCCTGATCCTGATTCAGTCGAGCCCAGCACCGATGCCCAACGGACTCGGCATCTGCCAGGACCTGCGGGCCGACCGACGGACCACCGCCATCCCCATCCTGATCGTCTCCACCCTCGGAGCCATGGCCGACCGCCTGGACGGCTTCCGGGCCGGGGCGGATGCCTACCTCCCCACCCCCTGCGATTTCGAGGAGCTCTTCGTACGACTCAAGGCCCTGCTGCCCGATCGCGGCGCGGGTCGCTCGATGCCCGGATCCACCGCCTGGGAAGGGACCTCGCTGGGGGAGTTGGCTGCCCGAAGCAAGAGCACCCGGTGACGAACGGAGCTCCGAGGCTCCTGCCCTTGCCGAGAAATTGGGCGCTCAGCAACGGTTCTACTGTGACGACGCTCAGACAAGCCTTGAGCCGCTCGCCTGAAGCCGCTGGTCAGGATCGAACACGGCGGCGATCGAACGGATCAACCAGCGGCCGGGTTCGGTCACCTCGAGCCGCTGGTCGGCCAGGCGCACCAGACCATCCCGCTCCATCGCCTCCAGGGCACGCCATTCGGGCTTGAACCTGATGCGGGCTGAAAGGGGAAGGCCCAGCTCGGGGTCAGCAAAGTCCACGGCGAAACGACACATCAACCGCTGGATGATGCGGCGGCGCAGCAGCACATCGGGATCGCGCACCACCAGCCCGCGCTCCACCGGCAGCTCGCCGGCTTCGAGGGCGGCCCCATAGGCCTTGAGGGTCCGCTGATTCTGGCTGAACAGGGCGGGGAACTGGCTGATCGCCGTGACGCCGATCGCCAGCAGATCCAGCTCACCACCGGTGGTGTAACCCTGGAAATTGCGGTGCAGCCGGCCTTCCCGGGCCGCCACCGCCAGGCTGTCTCCCGCCAGGGCGAAATGGTCCATGCCGATCGCGTCGTAGCCGTCGCCGGTGAAGGCGTTGTAGGCGGCCTGCAACATCTGCACCCGCTCCCGCTGGCTGGGCAGATCGTCGGCGGCGATCTTGCGCTGCAGGGGCAGCTGCTGGGGCAGGTAGGCGAAGCTGAACAGGGACACCCGATCGGGCCGCAGCTCCTCCACCAGGGCGATCGTGGTGGCAAAGCGCTCCGGGGTCTGCAGCGGCAGGCCGCAGATCAGATCCACGTTCACACTCTCGAAGCCCGCCTCCCGCATCCAGCCCATCGCCCGCTGCAGCTGGTCGGCCGGCACGATCCGGTTCACCGCCGCCTGCACCTCAGGGTCGGCGTCCTGGATGCCGAAGCTGATCCGGTTGAAGCCCAGCCGGCACAGCCCCAGCACCTCCTGGCGACTGAGAAACTCCGGGTTCACCTCGATCGAGGCTTCCAGATCGGGGGCCAGGTCGAAATGGCGCTCGATCAGCGCCCACAGCTCGGCCTGCTCCGCCACACTTAGGTAGTTGGGGGTGCCGCCGCCCCAGTGCAGCTGGCCGAGACGGCGGCGCTGACCCGACGCCTGCTGGATCAACGCCAGCTCCCGGCCCAGGGCCTGCAGGTAGGGGCCCACCACCTTCGATCCGGCCTGGGTGGTGATCCGGTTGCAGCCGCAATACCAGCAGGCATGGCGGCAGAAGGGGAGGTGCACGTAGAGGGAGAGGTTTTCCGCGGCGGGGCGGGCCAGTTCGGCCGCCAGCTCCGCCGGGCCCACCCCAGGGTGGAAGCTGGCGGCGGTGGGGTAGCTGGTGTAGCGGGGGACGGGCTTGTCGTACTTGAGCAGCAGCTGCAGTGGATCAAGGCGCGCGGGTGCGGTGGCGGGCATGGAGACCGAAGATTGGGGGTGGACGAGCTGGGAGCTGGAGGGGATTCAGGGACTGGGGGATGTCAGGAGCCAGCCGGTGCGTCCAGTTCGCCCAGTTCTCCCAGTTCTCCCAGCAGCCGCTGGGTATCGCCGAAGGCGAGCACGGCTTCATCGAGCAGCTCGGCCTCTTCCGCCTCACTGAGTTCAAGCTGCTCGAAGGCGTTGTGCAGGGCGGCCTTGAGCACGGGAATCGGCCGATCGAACGCCCAGAAGCGCACCGCCGGCAGTCCGTGGGCGGCCAGGATCGCGTTGGCCTGCTCCGCCAGCTGCTGGCCGCCGGAGAGGTCGCCGCCGTAGCGCACATAAACGTGGGCCAGGAAGCGATGCGGGGCCTGCTGGGCCAGGGTGCCGAGGTGCTCGAGCCAGATGGCCGCGGCGGCGGAGGGCGGCGTGGCCGGGGCCACCGCCAGGGCGGCCGTGTCGGCGGCCAGGCCAGCGCTGCGGGCCAGATCCGCCCAGGGGAGATCGGCGGCGCCGAGGGCGGCGGCCAGCTCGGGGCCCCGCTCTTCAATCAGGGCGTAGCCCGGCCCAAGGGCACGGATCAGGGCCGCCAGCTGCAGCGGGCTGGCCTGGCCATCGAGCAGGGAGCGCGAGAAGGCCATGCCTTCGGCGGCGTGGTGGGCGGCACCAATGCGGGCATGCAGGCGGCGCACCCGCGGGCCGAAACCCTTTCGGGCGTCCGTGTCGGCGGGGAGGGCATGGTCTGAGATCGGAGCGGGAAGGGGCGAGGGGAGCGTGGTGATCATGGCGAAGGCGACCGGAGGCGAAGGGACTCGAGTGGAATCAAGCATTTCAATGGTATCGCGCTACCGTTATTCCGTTGTTTCATCGTTGCGGTTTTGTTGCAACGTCCCTGCCCATGGCTGCCGCCCCCTTTGTCCCGTCCTCTGCGCCCCGCTGCCTGCATCTGCTGCTGGCAGCCTCGGGCCAGCTCAGCGCCGATGGCCAGCTGCGGGAACTGATCGCCGAGCGGCGTGATCGCCGCGGCACCGATGTGGAGCTCTGGTACTTGCCACCGGCGGCGCTCGCCCGGGTACTGCCGGATGGAGCACCGGGCCAGGAAGGGGTGGTGGCTGGAGATCCGGCGGTGATCACCTGGCTGCAGCTGCGTTTCGGGGGCATGGTGAGCATTGCCCTGCTGGATCCACAACGGCTCCATGCCCAGGCCGACGGCCTGCCCCCCCGGGCACCGCTGGCGGCGCTGGCGCTCTAAAGGCCGCCAGGCGGCGGGGGCGTCAGGGCCGCCGCACCGTTGTGTCCGGGACGACAGCCGGGACCCCTTGAGCCCTCGAAAGTTCTTTTCTCTGCTGGGATCAGCGAGCGGACCTCGTCGATCGCCACCCCCCCTCTTTGCCCATCCCCTGAGCCCCAGAGCGTCACCCCATGACCATCAGCCCTCTCCTGGGCCCCCGCCATGGGGTTCTGATCAATCGGCTCCGCCGCTGGCTTGATGGCAGGCGGCCCGCGCCATGCCGCCGTGGCCCGCCTTCTGGTGCGGCTGATCCCCGCCCGCTGCCCCTTCGAGCGCGACGTGGTGATCGCCGGTCGCAAACTGCTGCACATCCCGCCGCTGTGCAGGATTAACCCTCTGTTCGACGAGCTGATGGCGCTCCGCTTCCGCGCCCTCTGCCGCCTGGAGGCCCGGCGGCCAATCTCCTAGCCCCGGTCGGCCTCATCGGCCAGCACCGTCGCCGTGATCGGCGCAGCATGGGCATCGACCACCGGTAGATAGCAGCGGTAGGCGGCCACGGCGAAGCTTTCCACGATCAGGCACTGGATCACCAGCGCCCCAACCGGGTCTGCGGCGCTGAGCGCCTCATTGAAGAGCCCGTGCAGCGGCGCGAACAGGCGGCGCGCCAGGGGCAGATCGGGGCGAATGGCCAGCTGGCGGCCGCAGCCCACGAAATCCACGGCGTGGCCGCCTTCCATCGCCGCCAGGCACCAAAGCTCGTCGCCATCTTCAGGCAGCAATTGCGCCAGCTTTCTGAAGTGGCGGTCGGCCAGCCCCTCGCCCACGATCGCGAGGCCGTTGATCCGTGCGTAGGCGTCGCGGTAGGCGGGGGTGAGCTCAGGAACGGGCATGGGGACCTCAGGTGATGGAAACGGGAACAGGATTGGCAACAGCAGGAACCGGCTCCAGCCGCAACGGCTCGTTCATGGCGGCGCGGGCCGCCAGCCAGCGGTCTGAGGCGGGCATGGTCTGGCAGTCGTCGAACCAGGGGCCGCCGAGGGTGTAATGCAGGATCTTCGGGGCGGCAGGCAGCGGCTGCACCCCCACCAGCACGTTCCATTCCGGCGGCAGCGCGCCGATCTGCTCGTCCGCCAGCCAGTGGAACTGGTGCAGCTCCAGGCCCGAGGCGGTGTTCACGAACTCCGGCGTGAGCGCCGCGCAGCGCTGGCAGTTAAACAGCATCACCGACGACCAGTTCTTGCGGCCGTAGGGCGTCTGGGGCATGCCCTGGAACTTCAGACCCTCCTCGCAGGCGTGCTGGTGCTTGACCACCTGCACCGCAAAGCGCTCGTCGCGCAGGGCCCAGAGCTCGGCGAGATCCGCCAGGCACAGCATGTCGGCGTCGATGAACAGGGCCCAGCCCTCGTAGCCCGCCAACCAGGGCACCAGGAAGCGGCTGAAAGAGAAATCGGTGCTCTGGCGCGCTTCGCGCTCCCGCTGGTACACGCCTGCCAGCTGATCGAGCCGCACCTGGCCGATCAGCAGCGGCAGGCTGGAGCGGGCCTGAAACGAATCGGCGAGCACGTTCACCGCCACCCGCTCCCGCGGGTCGTAGCCGACGAACACGCGTGGCATCTCAAGGCCATCGGGCGCGCTGCTCATCCGCCCTCCGCCGGCACCATGGGTTGGCAGAACTGGCGGAGCAGCAAAGCAGCGAAACGAAGCTTCAGCCCCAGCAGCCGCAGCAGCGAGGCTCCTTCCGCCTTGGCCGCCTGCCACTCCTGGAAGCAGGCCACCAGCCGGTCACGCAGCGCAAGGAAGTGGCTGTTCTCCAGGTTGAACACCCAGGGGAAGGCCCGGCGGGCGGTGCGGTTGGTGTTGCGCATCACTTCGGCGTCAAAGCGGTTGGGATCCATTCCCAGGATCCGGTAGAAATCCCCCCGCTCACACACGGTGAGGCTGTGGGTGAGAAACACCGACCAGAGGAAGAAGCGGCTGAGCAACTTGCCGCGCATACCCTGCTTCAGGGCGGGCCAGCAGCGAATCAGCAGATTGAAGATGTCGCCGTGGCGGTTCTCGTCCTGGCACCAGGGCTCGAAGAAATCGAACAGCGGCGCGAAGGCATTGTCGGGGTGGGCCTTAAGGTGCCGGTCGATGAGGATGTACCGCCAGTAGCCGATCTTCTCGGACAGAAACACCGAATACAGCACCCAGCTGAGCGGGAACCAGGTGATCGGCCGCTTCGTACTCAGTTTCGGCAGATCGAGCTCGATCCCTTCCGCCACCAGCGCCCGGTTGAGGAAACCTGCATGGCGGGCCTCATCACGGGCCATCAACTGGAACAGCCGACCCAGCTCCGTCCGGTCGGCCTGGAACAAACGGCGGGAGAGCTCCTTGAACAGCAGAAAACCGGAGAATTCCGACACACAGGAGCGCACCAGGTAACTCTCGTAGGCCGTCTTCTCCTCCAGGCTCAGGTCGCGGAGGCGATCGAGCGGGGCCTTGCGGTCGAAGTGGTCGCGGTTGTGGTCGGCCTCCATCTCGGCGAGCATCGCCTCGAAGGTCGGCCGCTGCGGCTCCAGATCGGTGCGGGCGGCCTTCTCGATTTCGGTGGTGTAAAAGCGGGGCGTCAGCAGGTCTTCCCGCAGGTGAGGCGCGGCGGTGGGAGCGGAGCCGGCATTGACGGCGGGGGTGGTGGTGACAGTCATCGGTGAACCTTCATGGAAGGGGTGGTGGCTGAAGCGGCACAGGCGTAGGCGATGGCATCGGCGCTGTGGCGGTGGTGATTGAACCAGGCCTGCAGGTCCATCAGCCACTGGAGCCGGGCTGTGTGGTGCTCGCCGTCCCGCTGCCAGTCCTCGGTGACGTCACGAGCCACCTGGCGATGGGAGGCCCCATGGCTGTCGCAGAGGCTTCCCCAGCGGGCCAGCCAGCGCTCCTCAAGCCGCAGATGCAGGATCAGCAGCCGCAGCAACCGGGCGCAGCTGGCCTGCTCAGTGGCGAATTCGGCGGGGCCGAGGTCCTTCTCGTGACGGCAATGGCATTCGATCGCCTGCGCCAGCAGGCCCTCAAGCCGGTCATGCTGCTGCTCCAGCAGGTTCCGTTGGTCGGGCCAACGCCGCGGCCAGGGAATGGCCGAGGCGCTTGGGTGCGGCGCAGGCGGCGTCAGGAGCAGGGCAGGCATGTCTCATCGACATAACGACAGTGTGATAGTACATGCATTGCATCACATGATCCCTTCTGGGCTTGGTCTTGTCAGCCTGGCCCCAGTCATGGCTTGAGGCTCGTGATCACCAAGCCACCGTGATACTGCGTTATCACGGTGGCTTGGTGCCAGGCTGGCGACGAAGGGGCTAAAGTCCGAACGTTGCTTCGTTGATTCCGTTCGCTCCGTGCCGATGGAGGCCCTCGCCGACTACTTCAAGGTCTTCTCCGAGCCCAACCGCTTGGCTGTTCTGGACGCCCTGCGCGGCGGCGCCCTCAACGTCACCGCCGTGGTGGAACGGACCGGCCTGAGCCAGGCGCTTGTCTCCAAGCACCTCAAGTTGCTCACGATCGCCGGGGTGGTGAGGCGGCGACCCGAGGGCAGCCTGGTGTTCTACGAGGTGATCGACAAGAACGTGTTCAGGCTGATCCAGCAGGCCGACAAGCTGCTGCTGGCCACCCGGCGCCAGCAGCTCGATGCCCTGGTTGCCATCCTCTGAGTGCCCCCGGTTTCTCTCGCCGAGCTGCGACAGGCCCTGGCGTCGGGAGAGCGTTCCTTTCCCGCGCTTTGGCTCCACGGGATCGATGGCGGTGATCTGGATCTGGCCGACTGCGACCTCAGCGGCAGCTCGTTCCAGGAATCCCGCTTCGGCCACGCCAACCTCAGCGGTGCCCTGCTGGCGGGCTGCCGCTTTCAGCGTTCCCTGATCTGGGGCGCGGATCTCTCCGGGGTGCGGGCCGCCGGTTCGTTCTGGCATGAGGCCGATCTCTCAGGCTGCCGGCTGCAGCAGGCCGACTTCCGTCGGGCGCTGCTGCACCGCTGCTGCCTGCGGGGCGTGGTGGCCGCCGGCAGCCACTGGCAGGAGGCCCGCCTGGTGGAAGCCGATTTCCGCTCCGGCCTCGACCAGCTCACTGACTTGGGCGGAGCCGATTTCAGCGGCGCCGATCTGAGCTTCGCCAGCCTCGGCGGCACCCAGATGCACGGGGCCCAGCTTCGCGGGGCCTGCCTCTACGGGGCCGACCTGCGCCAGGCCGATCTTCGCCAGGCCGACCTGCGTGGCTGCGACCTGCGCGACACCCAACTCGATGGGGCCGTGCTGGACGGGGCCTTGTTGGGAGGGGCCCGGCTCGATTCCGCTTAGCCCTCCCCTGCGGTGCTGATGGCGGCCACAATCTCCGGTGACAGCATCAGATCCCGATCCGGGGCGTCTTGTAGGGGGATGGAAATCCTCAGGGGAAGGGCGTTGCTGGGCCTGGGCACCAGGCCGGCAAGATCGAACTGAGCCGAGCCAGCGGGGATGGCCGCTTCCCCGGCGGGCACCTGCTCCTCGCTGCGATTGGCGAGTTGCCAGTGGGCTCCCGTGGCCCCTTGGACCTCCATCGGGCGTTGATGGTCCAGCCGCTGATCCAGGCCCAGGGCGTTGAGGCGCAGGCGCCAGCCTGGCTCAAAATCCGGGTCGGGCTGCTCGAACAGGCTGATTGCCCAGCGCTCACCGTTGGTGTCCGCCTGCGACCAGCGCTGGATTGGGGCTGCTGCCTGGGCCGGTGCCAACAGGGCAAGGCCGGAGAGGGTGAGCAGGGAGGCGAACAGGCCGGCCAGCACGCGGACCTGCCAGCGAGGATGGGCGGAGTCTTTTGCCATGGGATCGTTCAGCCAAAACTAAGGCAATACCACTCATAGCAACGCTCCGGCTTTATGCAGGTATTCCGGTATCGTTGTAGAGGGGAAGGTGGTGGTTCTGCCCCGGCTGAATGCTCCGCCGGGGCAGAACCACCACCGAGCCCAACATCCCATGCCCTCCTCACCATGACGACAACCACCGTCACCCGTTCCAGGGGCAACCCATGGAACAGCTTCAAGGACTGGGTGACCAGCACCGACAACCGCCTCTACGTGGGCTGGTTCGGCGTGTTGATGATCCCCACCCTGCTGACCGCCACCGTCTGCTTCCTGATTGCCTTTGTGGGTGCTCCCCCCGTCGACATCGACGGCATCCGCGAGCCCGTCTCAGGCGGCCTGCTCTACGGCAACAACATCATCACCGCTGCGGTGGTGCCCAGTTCCAACGCCATCGGCCTGCACTTCTACCCGATCTGGGCCGCCTCCAGCCTCGATGAATGGCTCTACAACGGCGGCCCCTACCAGCTGATCATCTTCCACTTCCTGATCGGCATCTTCTGCTGGATGGGCCGGGAGTGGGAACTGAGCTATCGCCTGGGGATGCGCCCCTGGATCGCCGTGGCCTATTCCGCTCCGGTGGCTGCCGCCACCGCCGTGCTGCTGGTCTATTCCGTGGGGCAGGGCTCCTTCTCCGACGGCATGCCGCTGGGGATCTCCGGCACCTTCAACTTCATGCTGGTGCTCCAGGCCGAGCACAACGTGCTGATGCACCCCTTCCACATGCTCGGGGTGGCCGGGGTGTTCGGTGGCGCCCTGTTCGCCGCCATGCACGGGTCGCTCGTCACCAGTTCGCTGGTGCGGGAGAGCACCGAAACCGAATCCCTCAACAAGGGCTACAAGTTCGGCCAGGAGGAAGAGACCTACAACATCGTGGCCGCCCACGGCTACTTCGGTCGCCTGATCTTCCAGTACGCCTCCTTCAACAACAGCCGCAGCCTCCACTTCCTGCTGGCCGCCTGGCCCGTGGTAGGTATCTGGTTCGCCTCCCTGGCGGTGGCCAGCTTCTCGTTCAACCTCAACGGACTGAATTTCAACCACTCGGTCATGGATCACCAGGGCCGGGTGATCAACACCTGGGCCGATGTGCTCAACCGCGGCGGCCTGGGCATCGAGGCGATGCACGAGCGCAACGTGCACAACTTCCCGCTCGATTTAGCGGCAGTTGAGCTGACCCCTGTGGCGCTCAGTGCGCCGGCGATCGGTTAGTGGGCCTTTGACTCCCATGCAGCCGCTTCAGCGTTGACGACGGCAACCCGCCGCCTGCCGCCCCAGGGGCCCGGAGTGATCCGGGCCCTTTCCCTTTCTTGAAGAACCAGGAACCTTCGCAAGCTTCATGACGTGCTCCGGCTGAGGCCCTCCAAGCGCCTGTTGCCGAAGGTGCCCTGAAGGCGGTTAGGTGCGAGGCCTCCAACACAAGAACGGGGCCGCTGAACTTCTGGAGAAACTGCTCAAAGATGAACGCAAGGTGGGCTCCAGGTGCAACCGCTCGCAGAGCCAGATCTTCAGCGAAACGCTCGGGCAAACTCTCAACGCCTACCACAACCACGCCATCTTCACGATGCAGGTGATCGAGCTAATCAATCAGCCCAATGACCTCGATGCCGCAAGGAGAAGAAAAGCGTGACGATTGACCGGACTCTGCGCGAATGCGCCCGCGCCACTATCCCCACAATGGTGAAACGCATCTCCTCAGCACATCTGGCTCCCCGTCCGATCTGCAGAAAGAAGCTGTGAAAACCATTCTGGTCCAGGCGTCGATGTTCTTTGCAGAGTGGGTGGAGCTCCCTCAAGCCAGCCGCAACCCCTCGATTCCCTGCCAGGCCAGATAGGCCGCCAACGCCAGACTCAGACCACCCACCACAAGTTCGCCGTTGGCGTAAAGGGCATCCTTGCCCCGCTGCAGCAAGGGCAGAACCTGGCTGCGGCCCAGGGCCACCGCCAGGAAGGGCACCAACAACAGCAGGCTGGCCGCCAGGGTGAAGCCGCCTGCCAGCAGCAGCTCCTGGCTGCGGTTCAGGTCGGCGGCCAGCAGGGCGGAGGCCCCCTTGGCCAGCAGGAACAGGTCGTCGGGGCTGATCACCTCGATCGCCGAGCTGGCGCCGATCAGCAGGGGCAGGGGCAGGGCGCAGAACCGATCCAGCTGGCGGACCCAGCCGGCCGGTTCGCTGCGGGCCTCCTTGGTGGGCAGCAGATCCCGGATCCCCAGGGCCAGCAAGGCGCCAGCGCCCATCAGGTCCAGGCCGGTGCGGTGGCTGCTGCCCTGCTCCATGCTCAGCAGCAGACCATGGCCCACGGTCAGCAGCAGGGCCACCATCACGGCGATCGTCACCATCCAGCTCAGCACGAAGAGGCCGCCGCGCCGCAAGGGGTCGGGGCCGAGCAGGAGCAGCAGCAGCAGGCCGATGTGGATCGGGCTGAGGCTGATGCCGCTGCCGTAGGCGATCAGCTCGGTCCAGAGAATGGGGTCGCCCATCAGGCTGTCGCACCGGTCGGGGGCTTACCGGTCGGGGCCTGCCAGCTCGGGGCATTCCAGCGCAGGATGACGCGCCGCTCCCGCTCGTGGCCCAGCACGCTGACGGTGCCGGTGTTAAGCGCCAGCAGGCTGCCACTCTCGGCCCCCAGCCCCAGCCAGGTGGCGCCCAGGGCCCGCAGGATGTGGCCGTGGGCGAACAGGGCCACCCGGTGCGGCCCCTCCGCCTCGCCAGAGATGGTCGCCGCGGACTGCAGCAGAGCCATCGCCTGCTCGATCACCCGCTGGCAGCGGTGCTCCACCTGCTGAACACTTTCGCCGCCCACACAACCGTGGGTCCAGACGGTCCACCCCGGGACATCCTGGCGGATCTCCGGGGTGGTCAGGCCCTCATAGGCGCCGTAATCCCATTCCCGCAGGTCCTCGCAGAGGAGGGCGCCGGAAGCCAATCCCGCCAGTTCACAGGTGTGTCGAGCCCGTTGGAGCGGGCTGCAGAGTACCGCCGCGAAGGGGAGCGCCGTCAGCAGGGGCGCCAGGGCCCTCGCCTCCGCCTCCCCTTCCGGCAGGAGGGCCAGGTCGGTGTTGCCGGTGTGGCGGCCGTCGCGGGCCCAGGCGGTGGCGCCGTGGCGCAGCAACCAGAGTTCCGGGGCTGGATTCGTGGACGTCACGGTTCGAGGGGAGCGGTTACGGGTTGGATTGAACCATCAAACGGCGGCGGCGCCCGCCAGGGGGCGCGCCAAGGCGGCCGCATCGCGCAGGCGATGGCAGATCTGTGGACAGCCAGCCCAGTGCAGGTGCAGCCAGGTGGCATGCAGGGTCGGCCCGGCCCAGCCTTCCGGCCGGGTGGGCCAGCCCCAGCCTTCGAGCTGCCAGAGCGGTTCGCCGCACTCCAATCCGAACGGTTTCGGCTCCAGTGGTTCCAGTTCCCAGCGGTGAAACTCATGGCCGCAGAGGGCCTCCCCCCGGCGCACCACCAACCCGTCGGTCAGGGGCGAGGCCTGGCGGTAGCCCAGCTGCAGGGCACCCCGCCGCGCCGAGAAGGGCAGCAATCCCGCCATGGGATACGGCACACCGCCGGGATCCACCAGCTGCTCTCCCAGCAGCAGCAGCCCGCCGCATTCGGCGTAGATCGGCAGGCCCGCGGCGGCGGCACGGCCCAGGTCCGCCAGGCTGCGGGCGCTGGCGGCCAGCCCGGCCGCATGCAATTCCGGGAAGCCCCCGGGCAGGATCACCCCCTGGCTGCCAGGAGGCAGCGGTTCATCGGCCAGGGGCTGCCAGGGCCGCACCACCACACCGAGACCCTCCAGCAACTCACTGGCCTCGGGGTAGCGGAAGTGGAAGGCCGGGTCGCTGGCGATCGCCAGGGTGACCGGCACGGGCAGCCCCGCCGCTGCCCCCTGGACCGGCCTGGCCTGGCCCCGCTCCAGGCACCAACGGATCGGATCGGTGCTGCCGGCTGGCGGCGAAGCCGGTGGAGCCAGCAGCGGCAACAGCCGATCCAGGGCGAGATGGCGCTCGGCCAGGGCGGCCCACTCCCCCAGGCTGCGCTCAAGATCAGCGAGCTCGTGGGCAGGCAGTAGGCCCAGGTGCCGCGACGGCAGCTCCAGGCACGGGTGACGCGGCAGCTTCCCCAGCAGCGGCATGGCGATGGCGGCCAAAGCTTCGCTGAGCAGGGCCTGATGCCGCTCGGTCCTCACCCCGTTCAAGACCACGCCGGCGAAGGCCAGGCCGGGTTGGTGATCCCGGAACCCCCGCACCAGGGCCGCCACCGAACCGGCCTGACGGCTGGCCTCCACCACCAGGACCACGGGCAGCTCGAGCAGCTGGGCCAGCTCGGCCGAGCTGCCCTCCAGGCCGGGCCCGCGGCCGTCAAACAGGCCCATCACCCCTTCCACCAGGCAGTGGTCGGCCCGCCCCCCCCACCATGGGAAGCTCCGCCCCACCCAGCCCTTTCCGCAGAGCAGGGTGTCCAGGTTGCGGCAGGGCTGGCCGCTGACCCGGCTCAGCAGCTGGGGGTCGAGGTAGTCCGGCCCCACCTTGAAGGTCTGGATCGTCTCGCCCCGCTGGCGCACCAGGGCCGCCAGGCAGAGGCTGAGCAGGGTCTTGCCGCTGCCGCTGCAGGGGGCCGCAATCAAACAGGCCATGGCGGCGCGCCCCTTGCGAACCCTTTCAGTGCGGCAGCAGCTTGGCTGCCACGGGGGCGGCGGCGGCAAGCAAGGGGTTGGTGGAATCGTGGCCGCCGCTGAGCAGGCGGGCCATCTCCATCTCCTCGCTCTCATTGGAGAGGCTCACCACTTCCTCGGCCAGCTCCATCGTGGCCACCCCCCCGGCCTCCAACCGCATGCAGCCGCCCGATTCGGAGCAGAGGATCACGCACAGGGGTTTCCGTCCTTCCGGGCAACAGATCAGCCGCAGCCCCACCAGGGCGCCCGGATGGCTCTTTGGAACTCCCACCGGCACCGACATCAGCCGGAACTGAACGATCTGGCCGTCATTGCGCTGGAACTCCGCGCCAATCCCGGCTTCGGTTCCGTTGGCCGGGATGCGGTAGCTGCTCAGCAGGTGCCAGCCGAGCCGGTCGGCGATCCAGGCCGCCAGCAGGAGTCCCTGCACCGGGTGATCACCTTCCACATCGATGTCCAGTTGAACCACATGGGTGAGGGCATCGCGCCGGCCGGGTGGATCGAACACCATCGCCAGGGATTCGGTCCAGGTGCGCTGGCGCAACCAGTTGAGGTCATTGACCGCCTGGCCGGCGGCGATCCGCTCCACCAGCACATCGAGGCAGCGGCGCGGATCGCCGATCGAGCTGTCCAGCACCAGCCGCCGCGACGGCAGGGCCAGGGCTTCAAGCAGGTTGGGGGACTCATCCAGGGAGCCGTTCCACCACACCCAGCAGGGCAGGTCGTCAGCCACCAGGGGGTTGACCATGCCGAGACCCTGCTCGATCGCGCCCTTGCCCCCCCGCAACACCACCACATCGCCGCAGGCCGGTGCACTGCCGCTGCGCTCCTCCGGCAGCGGGCAGTAGGCGGCCACCAGCGTTTCGAGGGGGTGGTCGTCGCGCAGGGTGGGGGCCAGGGTGATCAGCCGGCGCGGACGATGGGCGCTGATCGCCTGGTCCACGAACTGGCCGCGCAGATCCTCGGCGGTGTGGCTACCCGGTTGCTGCCCCAGGGCCCAGGCCAGCTCGGGGGCCATCGGGGACGTGCAGGGCGGCAGGCCGCAGTCGGCGGTGACCGCGCGGGCCACCTCGAAGAGCTGCTCATTGAGCAGGCCGCTGATCGGGCCGTCGATGTGGCCGGTGCGGATCAGCTGCTGCTGCAGCCAGGAAGGCTCCCACACCACCAGGGTGAAGGTGGAAGCACCGGTCGAAGCCTCCAGATCCTTCTCCCAGAGGCGATCCAGATAGCCGGACACCTCGTTGGGGGAGAGGGCGAGAGGAGCCTGAAGGGTGAGCTGGGGGGACATCGGGGCGGGCGCGGGATAGGTCGGCGGGCAGGGGTTCGAAGCGGAGCCGGGGAGCCGGGCCCTAGGGCCGGCGCCACATCAGGTCGTCGCTGGCCAGAAGGCTGTCGGAGGCGCCGGGCCCCCAGGTGCTGGCTTCATACGGATGGACCGGCAACTGCCAGGGGCTGTCCTCGATCAGCTCCAGCAACGGCGTGTACAGCCGCCAGGCGGCCTCCACCTCATCTGCCCGGGTGTAGAGGGTGGGGTCCCCCAGCATGGCGTCCGCCAGCAGGCGAACGTAGCCCTCATCCGACGGTTCCCCGAAGGATTCGTCGTAGGAGAAATGCATGTCCACGGGGCGGCTGCGCATGCCAGATCCCGGCGCCTTGACCTCGAACACAAAGCCCGCCCCCTCATCGGGCTGGATGCGCAGGATCAGCTGGTTGGCGGTGGGGCTGCCGCCGGCGGCATCGAAGAGGTGCACCGGCGCCTCACGAAAGGTGAGCACCACCTCGGAGAGCCGTTTGGGCAGCCGCTTGCCGGTGCGCAGGTAGAAGGGCACCCCCTGCCACCGCCAGTTGTCGATGAAAAGCTTCATCGCCACATAGGTTTCCGTGGTGCTGTTCGGGTTCACCCCGGGCTCCTCGCGGTAGCCCCGCAGGGGATCATTGGCGCTGCCGCCGGCCGCGTACTGGCCGCGCACGCAGCATTTCCACGGCTCGTCCTCATTGGCCAGCCGGGCCGCCTGCAGCACCTTGGCCTTCTCGTTGCGGATCGCTTCGGGATCGAAGCGGCCGGGCGCCTCCATCGTGGTGAGGGCCAGCATCTGGGTGAGGTGGTTCTGCACCATGTCCCGCAGGGCGCCGGAGCTCTCGTAGTAGCCGGCCCGCTCCTCCACCCCCACCGTTTCAGCGGCGGTGATCTGCACGCTGGAGATGAAGTTGCGGTTCCAGATCGGCTCGAAGATCGTGTTAGCGAAGCGCAGCACCAGAATGTTCTGGACCGTTTCCTTGCCCAGGTAGTGGTCGATCCGGAAGACCTGGTTCTCCTGGGCGCAGGCCTGGACGATCCGGTTGAGCTGCTCGGCGCTGCCGTAATCGCGGCCGAAGGGCTTCTCGATCACCACCCGGCTGCGCTTTGGATCGCTCAGCAGGCCTGCGTCGGCCAGGGCACGGCAGCCGCTGCCATAGAAATCCGGTGACACCGAGAGATAGAAGGTGCGGTTAGCCCGGGTGGCCCGCAACCTGTCGATGGCCTCCAGCCGATGGGCCAGCCGCACCAGGTGTTCGCTCTGCTGAAGATCGACCGGTTCGTAGAACAGCCCGCTGGCGAACTGCTCCCAGGCGGTGGGATGGTCGCGGATCACGGGCGACAGGGCCGCCGCCATCTTGGCGCGGAACTCATCGTCGCTCCAGGGGCGGCGGGCGCAACCGAGGATCGCGAACTCGCTGGGCAGCCGCCGCTGGCGGAACAGCTCGAACAGGGCGGGGACCAGCTTCCGGTGGGTGAGATCCCCGCTGGCCCCGAAGATCACCAGGCACTGGGGCGAGATCACCCGTTCCTGGCGCAGCCCGACCCTCAGCGGATTCGTCAGGGTGGCGGTCATGGGACGAAGCAGCGATCGGGCTCAACTAACCAGAGAAGCCGGGAACCCCCCGACTCCGGTGTGCGTGCTTCGGCTATGTGGTGGTTTCGGCAAAAAGTCGGCCCCGCCAGTGGGGCTCAATAGGTTTCCACATGCCAGCGTTCCTCCTTCTTGAGCTGGGGACGCAGCACCGTCCAGTCCAGACCCTTCGCCGCGGCGGCCGTGGTCATCGCCTCGTCGATGCCGGGCTCCATCCCCCGCAGGCCACACATGTAGACGTGGGTCGCGGGATCTTCGATCAGGTTGAAGATCTCCTCACCGTGTTCGGCGACCCGGTCCTGGATGTACATCCGTCCGCCGCTGGGGTTTTTTTCTTCGCGGCTGATCGCCTTGGTGTAGCGGAAGTTGTCGGGGTACTCGGCGAGGTAGCTCTGGAAGTCGTCTTCGTAGAGCAGGTTGGCCGTGGTGGGCACTCCCATGATCAGCCAGGCCTTGCCCCGGAAGGCGTAGTCGGGGTTCTTGGCCCGCTCGCCCGGGTCGAACATGCGCCGCAGGTAGGCCCGCATCGGGGCGATGCCGGTGCCGGTGGCCAGCATGATCACGTTGGCCTCTTGATCGGTGGGCAGGAGCATCTCTTTGCCCACCGGTCCGGTGATCTTCACCTTGGCGCCGGGCTCGATGTCGCAGAGGAAGGTGGAGCACACGCCGAAGATGGTGTCGCCATCTTTCTCGTACTGAAGCTGGCGGACGCAGAGGGAGACGGTCTTGTCCTCGAGATTGTCGCCGTGCCGGGTGCTGGCGATCGAATAGAGCCGCAGCTTGTTGGGCTTGCCGTTGGCATCGACCCCATCGGGAATGATGCCGATGCTCTGGCCTTCCACGTAGTGGAGGTTGCCTTCCGAAAGGTCGAAGGTGATGTGGTTCACCCGGCCGATCGCTCCGTCCGCCAGCAGGGAGTAGTTCCCCAGCACCGTGCCGACGTAGGGATCCTTTGGCTTGTAGAGGTTGACGGGCGGAGCCGCGTGGCTGGGGGCGCTGGTCATGGCAGGGGCTGGGTTGGCGGGGGGTGCCGGGGTGGGGTCCGCCGAAGCGGATGGCACCGCGGATCCGGAGTCATCGATCGGGCTGACGGAGATGATCCGGCCGCCCTGCTGGTTGATCATGCGCAGGGTGGCCTGCATCTGGGTAAGGGAGAGGGTGAAGCGCCGCTCAGCGGAGCGCTCGCCGGGGGCACGCAGACCCTGAACCACCAGGGTGAACATGCGGGCATCGCTCTGGCGAAGCGCCGCGGTTGAGGTGCGCATCGGCCACGAATCCCGAAAATGCGTTGTGATCATAGGGAAGGCCCTTCGCCTGAACTGCCGCAAAGACACCCAGGGAGGGCCTGAAGAGCAGGGTTAGGTTGGGATGCTGACATCGGGGTGTCGTGGCCCTCACCCTGCTTTCCCTGAATCCTGCGGTTCCCCATTTGGCGCACCCTTCAGCCCTTGACATCGCTCCGCATGCAGGCGTCGCCCAGGGGCTTGAGGCCTGTGCCCTCGACACGATTCAGCAGGACATGGAGCGGCTGCCCCAGGGGGCGCGTCGGCTCGCCGTTCAGTTGCGCCTGGAGCTGGACCACGATCTGATCTGGACGGTGATCACGGATTACGAAAATCTCAGCTGTTTCATCCCCAACCTCGCCTCCTCGCGCCTGCTCTGGCGCCGCGGCAGGCAGGTGGGACTCGAGCAGGTGGGGTGTCAGCAGTTCTGCGGGCTTCGCTTCAGTGCCCGCGTCGAACTGGAGCTGGTGGAGCAGCGGGAGGACGGGGTTCTGCGCTTCCGGATGACCCAGGGGGATTTCCGTCGCTTCGAGGGGGCCTGGACGGTCAGCCGGGATCCGATGGGGGCACGGCTGCTCTACGAGCTCACCGTGCAGGGACGGCCCGGCATGCCGATCGGCCTGATCGAGCAACGCCTCCGCGAGGATCTCTCCGCCAACCTGCGGGCCGTGCAGCAGGAAGCGCTGCAGCGCTTCAGCAGACAACGAGCCGATCGGGCTGAGGCCGGATGAGTGAAACTTCGGATCCAGGCTCAACCCACGGGATCCAGCCCTGGATTCAAGGAGCAACGAAGATTGAATCGACCAAATAACAATCTCCAGCCGGTTTCATGCCATGGAGCAGGATTAACTGAGCGGGGCTTCAAGCAAACAAGACCTGGCAGAAGATTCAGGACAAGTGATTGAAGCGAAGCCTTCTGTTGAACGATCCATCAACAACCTTGAACGCAGGAGAGCTTCATCATTTGCATACCCCCAAGGGGATTCGAACCCCTGTCGCCTCCGTGAAAGGGAGGTGTCCTAGGCCTCTAGACGATGGGGGCGAGGCCACGGGGCACAGCGTTGGAAGCCAGGCGAACCGATAGGTGGAAGCTACGGTTCAGAGAGGCCCTTCGTCAAGGAGGGTTCTGGCCCGGCGCATGCTGGCCGCTCCACATCGGCACGGTGAAATGGAAGCAGGCCCCCTCGCCGGGCTGCGACACCACCCAGATCCTGCCACCGTGGACCTCGGCAATCCGGCGGCACACCGATAGGCCAACCCCGAACCCCGATGTGGTGCCGGAGGTCTGGGGAAGCCGAACGGAATCCAGAAAGATTCGCTCCTGTTCAGCCCTGGGGATGCCCGGGCCGCTATCGCAGACGCTCACCTGAACCCATTGGGCGGTGCGGTGCAGCATCGAGAGCTCCACCCGGCCGCCATCGGGGGTGAACTTCAGGGCATTTTCCAACAGGTTGAGCATCACCTGGTGCATGCGCCGGTGATCAGCGAACACATTCGGCAGATCGGCGGGAATGTCGGCCAGAATCTCCAGATCCCTGCCCAGCCAGAGTTTCTCCAGCTCCAGCAGCGCCTCGGCCGCCACCGAGCCCAGGTCGAGCCGCTGGGGGTTGAACAGGGCCTCCCAACGCGTCGTTCCCACCTCGAGCAGGTCCTGGGAGAGATGCTCGATGTCGCCGAGGCGGCGGTCGAGCACATCGCGGCAGCGGTTGGCGCCGATATGACCCAGCTGCAGGCTCTGGAGGGCGAGCTTGGCCGCCGTCAGGGGGGTGCGCAACTCATGGGCCACCATCCGCAGCAAACGCTCCTGAACCCCCAGGCGCTCGATCAGGGTGTCGTTTTCCTGGCGCAGCACCAGCAACTGGTCTTCGAGCTGGAGCTCCCGCTGGCTGCGGCTGCCATCACTTTCCGCCGGCCGCAGGCTCATGCCCAGGCCACTGACCACCTCCAGCTGCTGCCAACGCGGCAACCAGCCCTTCAGCTGCTCCAGGATCGTGGTGCCGGCGAAAACCTGTCTCGGGTCCGGCAGCAGCTTGACCAGGGCGGGGGTGGCCACCAGGCGGTAGAGCTCCAGCAGTTCGGGGCGTTGGGCCGGATCAGCGACCTGGAGGCTCACCTCGAAGCCGTAATCGGAGCTTTCGAGGAACCGGAACACCGCCTGCAGGTCGAGAGAAGCCAGATGGTGAGGTGCCGCCACCACCAGGAGGGACAGAACCCGCCTGGGGGAGGGGAGGGCGACCTCCGGGGCAGTGCTGGTGAGGCTGGACTCCCCCTTGGCGGGCACCCTGTCACGAAACCGAAACGTGGCAACCAGACTATGGGAAGGGACGGCTGAAGCAGCCTGGCCCGATTGATGTTCGGCCAGCGATGGTTCAGCATGGGGCCTGATGAATCCGTTCCCCCTTGCGCCTCCTGCCCCGCTGGAGCCACCGCCTGCTGGTGGCATCCCTGTTGATCGTTCCGTTCTCCCTGTTGGCTGCCGAGGCCCAGGCCGCCCCGGCCACGGAGGCCGAGATGTCCCTCTACACCCGCATTGCGGCCGTCAACGTCTGCATTGCCCGCGGTGCGTCCGTGGAGTTCGACAAAGCCGTGGGGATCGCCGGTGAGACCATCGCCCAGGTGATTCAGGGTGTCCATGGTGGCTTGATCAAGCAGGTGGGCACCAAGCCACTCACGATTGAGGAACTGCGGCGCGGGTCGGTTAACTCGGCGGTGATCGGCGCCGTTGAGATCTGCCCGAAGCAGGTTCCCCCCGATGTGGTGAAGAAGGTGGAGGACGCCATCAAGAAGCAGGGAGGCGCTACCAAGCCTCCGGCGAAGTAACCCAGCCCGCCCGCTTCAGCGCGAGCCCGGAGTCGCATTCAGACGCAAACGAGGGCCTGCCTGGTTGCGGCTTGTTCAGATCTGGCGGCTTTGCTGATGGCATCCCTTAGGGGATGTCCATCGCCACTGTCGCCATGCTGTTCGCCCATTCGCTCCGTCCCCAATCCCCGGCAACCCTGGCCGCCGGCCTGGTGGGTTTGGCCATCGCCATCCCCGCTGCCGCCATGGCCCAGCCTTACTACGGTTCCAGCCCCATCCCGGTTCAAGTGCAGACCATGGAACAGCAGGTTGTGGGATATCGCCAGGTGCCCGTTTACGGCCAGGTGCCTGTCGTTCGGACCCAGTACGTTCAGCCTCCCGCCTACCAGGACTTCCCGAACCAGCCCATCGCCACCCCCCGCTACCAGCCAGCCCCCAGCACCTGGGAGGAGGCCCAGGCCCTGCAGCGCCGCTGCTCGATCGGTCGCCTGGTCGGCGGGGTCATGGGCGGTGGCATCGGCTACGCCGCCTCCCGCCAGGACGGCCGCAGCTGGGCCGTTCCGCTCGGAGCCTTGCTCGGCTCCCAGGTGGGCTGCAATGCCGGCCAGGGCCGCGACCCCCTGCCCTGGTGACGCGCTGGGGGGCCAGGATCAGGCACCCGCTCCCCCCTGGCCCCCATGGCCGTGCCCCCCCGCAACGTCGTGCGACTGGCCGATTACCGGCCGTTCCCGTACCAGCTCGATCGCACCGACCTGACCGTGCGGTTGTTCCACGACCACGCCCAGGTGGAGGCCGCCCTCTCCTGGTCTCCGGGCAAGGGCATCGCCACCTCCACCGGTTCGGGAACGCCGGAACCCCTGGAGTTGCGTGGTGTCGACCTCGAACTGCTCGAGCTGGCGATCGATGGGGAGCCGCTCGCCGCGGACGCCTACCGGCAGGAAGGCGACCGTCTCTGGATCCAGGCACCGCCGCCAGGGCCCTTTGTGATGACCAGCCTGGTGCGGATCCAGCCGCAGACCAACACCACCCTGGAGGGGCTCTATGCCAGCGGTGGGATGTTCACCACCCAGTGCGAAGCGGAGGGCTTCCGGCGGATCAGCTTCCATCCCGACCGGCCGGACCTGCTCAGCCGCTTCCAGGTTCGCATCGAGGCCGACCAGGCCAGCTGCCCGGTGCTGCTCTCCAACGGCAACTGCCTCGAGCGCGGACCCCTGCCGGACGGCCGCCACTACGCCATCTGGGATGACCCCTTCCCCAAGCCGAGTTACCTCTTCGCGCTGGTGGCCGGCCGGCTGGAGGAGGTGACAGGCAGCTTCACCACCGCTTCCGGCCGCCCGGTGCTGCTCCGCCTGCACGTGGAGCCGGGCGATCGCCCCTACACCGCCCACGCCATGGAATCCCTGAAGCGCTCGATGGCTTGGGACGAGCGGGTGTATGGGCTGGAGTACGACCTCGATGAGTTCAACATCGTGGCAGTGCGCCATTTCAATATGGGCGCAATGGAGAACAAAAGCCTCAACATCTTCAACTCAAAGCTGGTGCTGGCCGATGCCGTCACCGCCACCGACGGTGAGCTCGAGCGGATCGAGAGTGTGATTGCCCATGAGTATTTCCACAACTGGACCGGCAACCGCATCACCTGCCGCGACTGGTTTCAGCTCTCCCTGAAAGAGGGCCTCACCGTGTTCAGGGATCAGTGCTTCACAGCTGATCTCCATTCCGCCGCCCTCAAGCGCATCGAGGATGTTTCGATGCTGCGCAACACCCAGTTCCGCGAAGATGCAGGACCAACCGCCCATTCCGTGCAGCCGGATCACTATCAGGCAATCGACAACTTCTACACCACCACCATCTACGAGAAGGGGGCGGAGCTGATCCGCATGCTCCACACCCTGCTGGGCCAGCCCACCTTCATGGCGGGCATGGCGCTCTACGTGCGTCGCCACGACGGCACCGCCGCCACCTGCGAGGACTTCGTGCAGGCGATGGAGGAGGCGGCTACCGAGGCCTGGCGAGCCGGCGATTCCGGGGCCGTTCGCTTCGATTTTGTCCACTTCCGCCGCTGGTACCACCAGGCCGGCACCCCGGTGCTCCAAGTGGAGCGCCATTGGGATGGCACCGCCGGGGTGCTGGACCTGGTCGTGCGGCAGCGGACGCCGCCCACCCCTGGCCAGCCGCTCAAGCAGCCCTTGGTGATCCCGCTGGCCCTAGGCCTGCTGAATGCCGCCGGAGAGGAGCTCCCCCTCGGAGAGCAGGGGATGCTGGTGATCGACCAGCCGGAGCAGCGGATCCGCTTCGAGGGGTTGCCCCCGGCGGCGGAACCGCCTGCCCTCTCGCTGCTGCGGGGCTTTTCCGCCCCGGTGCAGGTGGAGATCAGCCGCTCACGCCGCGAACTGCTCCTGCTGTTCGCCGGCGATCCGGATCCCTTCGCCCGCTGGGATGCCGGCCAGGCCCTGCTGCGCCAGGCGGTGCTGGAGCGGGCCGGCGGCACGGCCGATGCCGAGCTCGAAGCCGGCCTGGTCAGCTCCTTTGCGCGCATCCTCGAGGACCTTGAGCTGCCCGATGCCAGCCGTGCCTGCCTGATGGCCCTGCCGGGGATCGCCGAACTGGAGCAGGCGATGGCCGAACCCGATCCCCCCAGGCTCTACGCCTCTTTGGCGGGGCTGCAGCAGCACTTTGGCCAGGCCCTGGCCACCCCCCTGCAGCGGGCGCTGGAGCGTTGCCAGGCCCAGTGGGAGCGGCCCTGGCCGGCGGGCAATGGCGAGCGAATGCTCACGGCCACAGCCTGGTGCTGGCGGGCGGCGGCCGGTGATCGCCCCGTGATGGCGGCCGCGGCAGCCGCGGTGGCGGGGCCTTCGATGACCCTGGCCCGCGCCGGGTTGCGGGCCTTGCAGCCGTTCCAAACAACCGAGCGAGCCACGGCGATGGCCTCCTTCCACGACCGCTGGCGGGAGAAGCCGGTGATCCTGGATGCCTGGTTCGCCCTGGAGGCCAGCGCGCCGTTCGGCGATGGTCTGGAGCGGGTGCGGGGCCTGCTGCGCCATCCCCGCTTCGATCCGGCCGCCCCCAATTCGATCCGGGCCGTGCTGGGGGGCCTGGCCGGCAATGCCCCCGTGTTCCATGCGATCGATGGAGCGGGCTACCGGTTCATGGCCGATCAGATCGCGGAGCTGGATGGCCGCAATCCGATCACGGCCTCCCGCCTGGCCAAGCTGTTCAGCCGATGGCAGAGCTACGGGCCGGTTCGGGGCGAGCGGATGCACGAGGCCGCCCTGCAACTCGCGGCGGCTGATCTCTCCCCCAACACCCGGGAGGTGGTGGATCAGTGCCTCGGCTTGGAGCGGGGGTAGGGGTCCGGGAAGGTGGCGTCGTGCAGGCTGCGGAATGCGGCTTGGCGGGCGGCGGCTCCTTCCGGCCCGGCGTAGAGCCCCCAGAGACCTTCCCAGTAGAAATAGATCACGCCCAGTCCCGCTTCGGCCACCAGCTTCACTTTCTGGCTCAGCACCGGCATCGGGGTGGTGCGGCCACCGAAGCCCGCCAGCAGGCCGATCTGGACCGGCATCCCCCAGCGGCGCGCCTTGACCAGAGCCGATTGCCGGAGGTCCTTGGCGAAGCCAGGCACGGAATAGGCGTAGTTCTGCACCACCAGTTCATCCACCAGCTGGCCGAGGGCCCAGATTTCCCAGTCCTGCAGCCAGTGGTTGTAGGCGAAACGGAAAGGGCCCGGCGAGAGGCTGATCACCGCGGCGCTCTGGGATCGCTTCATTTCGCTGCGCAGATCCCGCAGCAGGTCGGTGAGCCGGTGACGACGCCAGCTCATCCATTCCCGGTTGGTGTAATCCTTCGGCGGTTCGCGGCCGGTGTCGTTGCGGAACAGGGTGCTGGTGTAGGGGTCGTAACCCAGTTCCACCGGCCAGGCGAAGTGATCATCCAGCTGGATGCCATCCACGCCGCAGCGCCGCACGATCTCGCCGATCAGGCCGATGAAGCGGGCCCGCACGCCTGGATGGGCCGGGTTCAGCCACACCCGCAGGTCCTTGAGCGGCGATGTCTTGAGGTTGGCCCCATGCATGGCATAGAGCGTGCTGCCATCGCTGCGTTGCAGCAGCCAGTCCGGGTTGCGCCGCACCACCTCCGCATCGGCGGGTTCCATCAGTCCGTATTCGAACCAGGGGATCACCTTCATGCCGCGGCGGTGGGCGGAACGGGTGAGGTGACAGATCGGATCGAGGGCGGGATCGGCCTTCTGCAGGGCAGGCTCGATCGGCGCGAAGCGGCTGCGGTGGAAGGTGGCACCCCGGCTCCACACATTGGGGTACAGGGTGTTGAAGCCAGCGTCGGCCAGCTCGTCGACGGCCCTCTCCAGCCGGCGGCGGTCGTAATAGAGGGGGCTGGGGCTGTTGGTCAGCCACACCCCCACCCGCTCACTGGCGGCCAGGGCGGGGCGGGCGCCGAGGCCTTGCAGCGCGGCGGTCATCAGGGTCGTGAGCAGGGCAGGGAGGGCTCGCTTGAGCCGCACCTTGAGCGGGAAGGCGTTGATGGTGAAGGGAGTGATCTGGGCCGGAGCGTATCCGGTTAGCGGCGCTGGCGCTAACGGAACATCGAGCTTACGGAGCTCTCTTCATGGATGCGCCAGATCGCCTCGCCCAGCATGTTCGCCACCGAGAGCACCTGGAGCTGGGGGAAGGCGCTCTCGGTGGAGATCGGGATGCTGTTGGTGACCAGCACCTCCTCGAACAGGCCCGGCTCGGCCAGCCGCTCGAAGGCCGGCGGCGAGAACACCGGGTGGGTGGCGCAGGCCAGCACCCGACTGGCGCCCCGATCCCGCAGCAGCCGGGCCCCCTGGCAGATCGTTCCGCCGGTGTCGATCATGTCGTCGATCAGGATCGCGGTCTTGCCTGCCACATCGCCGATCACGGTGAGGCTTTCGGCCACGTTGTGTCCGGAGCGCCGCTTGTCGATGATCGCCAGGGGGGCGTCGCTCATCTGCTTGGCGAAGGCCCGGGCCCGGGCCACCCCCCCCACATCCGGCGACACCACCACCACCTCGCCGAGATCACGGGTGCGCAGGTAATCCACCAGCACAGGCGAGCCGTAGATGTGGTCGCAGGGAATGTCGAAGTAGCCCTGGATCTGGGAGGAGTGCAGGTCCATGGCCAGCACCCGATCGACGCCGGATTTCACCAGCAGGTTGGCGACCAGCTTGGCGGTGATCGATTCGCGGCCCGCGGTCTTGCGGTCGGCGCGGGCGTAGCCGTAGTAGGGGATCACGGCGGTGATCTGGCGGGCCGAGGCACGGCGGCAGGCATCCACCATGATCAGCAGCTCCATCAGGTGATCGTTCACCGGAGCGCAGGTGGGCTGGATCAGGAAGACATCGCAGCCACGGATCGATTCCTGGATCTGGATGTAGAGCTCCCCATCGGCGAAGCGCTTGATCACCCGCGGGCCGTCGGGCACGCCCAGGTAGGCGCCGATCTCCTGGGCCAGGGCCGGATTGGAGGTGCCGCTGAACAGCCGCAGACGCCGTGTTTCATGGAGAGCCTGGCCCTGCTCCACCTGGTCAGCGGTCAAGAAACTGCTCACGGCGGGGGCGATGGAGCACGGCTGGGACCTGATGGTAGAAGCCAGGGGCCACTAGAACATCAAAAAACGATGGAGTTCGCTGCCGGGTTGGCGCCTCAGCTGGTGGTGGCAAGCGCGGGTGGCGAACCCGCCAGCACCCTCGCCGCCAGCCGACGGCTCGCCGCCCTGCTGGCTCTGCCGCTGGTGCCCTGGCCGGAAACCGGCACCGCCACCTCCCGCCTGGCGGCCCAGGCCGGGCGAGGTGGCCCCTGGCTGGCGCCCCTGCTTGAGGACCCGGGGCGCTGGCTTGAAGCCGACGGCCGCTGGGCCGATCTGCTCGGCGCCTGGCGACAGCCCACCGTTCTGTTGGTCGAGGAGGCGGTGGTGGATGGGGGGGCAGCGGCCGCCTACAGCGCCCTGCTGACGGCGAGCAGGGCGCCCCTGGTGGGCCTCGTGCAGTGGGGCGGATCGTGGAATTGGCAGGCCCGGAGCCGCGAGGGGCTCGCCTGGCTGGGTGCCCTGTCGGGCCTCACCGAACCGACCGCAGGTTCCAGCCAGGAGGAGCAGGAGCTGGCCTTGGCGCGGGCACTGATGCTGTGCTGGGAGCAGCTGGTGAATGACTGAAGGACCAGGGCCGCTTCAGTCACGGGGCCAGAGGGGCATCGAAGCCGTCGCCTGGAGTTGGCGCAACGGCTGATTCGGCTTGGTGGGCGGAGACAGGGGCAGTTGATCGAAGCGAATCGAGCCGGGCTTCTGCATCGCCACGGTCAGCAGGCTCAGGGCTTCCCCCTTGGACAGGTTGGTCTCGACCTGGGGCGTCAACCGTACCAGGAGCTCCGGGAGCTTCGGCCATTGATCGGCCCTGGCGATCTGCTCAAGCAGGGCATCGAGCACCAGCTGCTGGCGGATCCGTCGCCCCTGCTCGCCGAGGGCGGGTTCCTTGAAGCGCACCATCTGCTCCACCTGCCGGCCGCTGAACTCCTGCAGACCGGCCTGGAGATCAACGGTGAACTGCTGGGCCTTGTCGGTGGAGCGCATCGCCGTCTGCGGGTTCACCTCGACGCCGCCCAGCCCGTCGACCAGCTCCCGCAGGGCGCCCCGCGGCAGCACCAGGTAGCGCTCGGGCTGGCCGGATTCCAGCCCCAGCAGCGCCGCCACGGCCGTGCCGGTGAGGGCGGCGCCTCCCTGCCGGTACAGCGACCCCAGCGCCTGCACCCCTTGGGCGCCGGGGAGCTGAACAGCCAGATCGGTGGGCAGGTTGAGCAGTCGCAGCGCACCGTCGGGTTTGATCCGCACCAGCATCAAGGCGTCGCTGTTGGCGGGGCCCGCTGGAGCGGCCCCGTTCTGGGCCGCTCCGAGCTTGTCGGCATCGCTGCCGATCAGCAGCAGGGTGATCGGGCGGCTGGGGAGATCGGCCAGTCGGGCCATGCCGCCGTCGGAGCTGCCGCTGAGCTGGTCGGGATCCGCCGGCGTCCAGAGCAGGTTGATCAGGCCGATCCCGCCGGTCAGGCCGAGGGCTGCCGCCAGCGCCACCAGCAGGGTGCGACCACCTCCCTTAGCAGTGTTGATTTCACCCTCCCTGCCGGCCATGGGCGTTGCTGAAAGCGCGAACGTTTGTCTCACTCTCGCTCAGCCCCAGCGGGTCAGCCCCAACCATGAGCCGCACCAGGGCGACTGCGGGGGCCGATAGGTTGGTCGCGCCGAAATCCTCCACGGCAGGGCTCGACCGTGACCACCGCTTCCCTCCCTCCCCACGAACGGGCCAGGCCCCTGGCCAAGGGAAGGGTCAAGCCGGCCCGGGACCTCTGCAGCGACTGCGGCCTCTGCGACAGCCGCTGGGTGGCCTACGTCCGCACCGCCTGCGCCTTCCTCAACCAGCAGTTCGAGCGTTTGGAGGAGAAGGCCCACGGCCGCAGCCGCGACCTCGACAACGCCGACGAGCTCTATTTCGGTGTCCACCAGCGCATGACGACGGCCCGGCTCGCCGCTCCGATCGAGGGCGCCCAGTGGACCGGGATCGTGTCGCGCCTTGGTGTGCGCGCCCTGGAATCGGGGCTGGTGGATGCGGTGCTGTGCGTGCAGCAGAGCCCGGACGATCGCTTCACGCCGGTGCCCGTGCTGGCCCGTACCCCCGAGCAGGTGCTGGCGGCGCGGGTGAACAAGCCCACCCTTTCACCGAATCTGCAGGTGCTGGAGCAACTGCCAGGCAGCGGCATCCGCCGCCTGTTGGCGATCGGGGTGGGCTGCCAGATCCAGGCCCTGCGGGCCGTGCAGGACACCCTGCCCCTCGATGCCCTCTACGTGCTCGGCCTTCCCTGCGTCGACAACGTCAGCCGCTCCGGGCTGCAGACCTTCCTGGAGAGCGCCAGCCGCTCACCGGCCACCGTGGTGCACTACGAGTTCATGCAGGACTTCCGCATCCACTTCCGCCACAGCGACGGCAGCGCCGAGACCGTGCCCTTCTTTGGGCTCGACACGCCGAAGCTCAAGGGCGTCTTCGCTCCCAGCTGCCTGAGCTGCTTCGATTACACCAACGCCGGCGCCGACCTGGTGGTGGGCTACATGGGGGCCAGCTTCGGCCGCCAGTGGCTGGTGGTGCGCAATCCCAAGGGCCAGCAACTGCTCGATCTGGTGGAGGCGGAGCTGGATCTGGCGCCCGTCAGCAGCGGCGGCGACCGGCGCGCCGCCGTGCAGCAGGGTATCGAGGCCTACGACAAGGCGATCCGGCTGCCAGGCTGGCTGGCCGAGCTGGTGGGCGTGTTCGTGCAGCGCTTCGGACCCAAGGGCCTGGAGTACGGCCGCTTCTCGATCGATTCCCACTTCACCCGCAACGCCCTGTGGGTGCGGCGCCACCACCCCGAGATCGCCGAGCAGCACATCCCCGCCTTCGCCAAAAAGATCATCGGTCGCTACAGGCTGCCCGCCGCGTGACCCTCCCCGGGCGGCCCCGGCGCTGCGGTGTTCTGCTCCATCCCTCCGCCCTGCCTGGTACACCGGGCTGCGGCAGCTTCGGTGCGGCGGCTCGGCAGTGGCTCGACCTGCTGGCCGATGAGGGGATCGGCGCCTGGCAGTTGCTTCCCCTGGCCCCCACCGATGGCACCGGCTCCCCCTACAGCTCCCCCAGCGGCTTCGCCCTCAACCCCTGGTTCCTCGATGCCGCCCAGCTGGTGGACGAGGGCTTCCTCGATCCCGCCGACCTGGCCACCCTTCCCGGTGGTCGGCTCGACCGCCTTGATCTGGAGGCCTGCCCGGTGAGGGCGGCGGCCCTGGGCCAGCTCCTGCTGCAGCGCTGGGAGCGCCAGTCGGCCAGCCATCGACAGGCCTTCGAGAGCTGGTGCCAGCAGCAGGCCCCCTGGCTCAGCGATCACTGCCGGTTCATGGTGCTGCGGGCCCACCAGGGCGAGCGGCCCTGGTGGGAGTGGCCCGCTCCCCTGGCGGGGCGCCAGCGCAGGGCCCTGCGCCGCCTGGAGCGCGAGGAGGGCGGGGCGCTGCGACAGGAAGCCCTGCTGCAGTGGCAACTGCAGCGTCAATGGCAGGGGATCCGCGATCACGCCCGCCAGCGGGGCGTGCAACTGATCGGCGATCTGCCGTTCTACGTGGCCCACGACAGCGCCGATGTCTGGGCGCACCGTTGCCTGTTCTCGGTGCGCGGGGATGGCTCCCTGGCCGCCCAGAGTGGCGTCCCGCCGGATTACTTCTCGGCCACCGGCCAACTCTGGGGAACACCGGTATACCGCTGGCCCCTGCACAGGCTCACCGGCTTCCGCTGGTGGCTGCGGCGCCTGCGGGGTCAGCTGGAGCGGCTCGATCTGCTTCGGCTCGATCACTTCCGTGCCCTCGAGTCCTACTGGCGGGTGCCGGCCGGCGACACCACGGCGGAGAACGGGGTCTGGCATCGCTCGCCGGGGGTGCCCTTGCTGCGGGCCCTGCAGCACCGCTGCGGCGGCGGACTCCCCTTGATCGCCGAAGACCTGGGGGTGATCACCCCGCCGGTGGAGGAGCTGCGGGATCGCTTCGCGCTGCCGGGCATGAAGATTCTCCAGTTCGCCTTCGACGGCAACGCCGACAACGCCTACCTGCCCGAGAACTACCGCGGTGATCGCTGGGTGGTGTACACCGGCACCCACGACAACGCCACCTGCCTCAGCTGGTGGCGAGAGCTTGCCGAAGACCAGCGGCGCCAGGTGGGAGAGCGGATCGGCCAGACGATCGATGCCCCGGGCTGGCAGCTGCTGGAGCTGGCCCTGGGCTCGTCGGCGGAGCTCGCTATCGTGCCCCTTCAAGACCTCCTCCACCTCGACGACCAGGCCCGTTTCAACACCCCGGGCACCACCGAGGGCAACTGGAGCTGGCGTCTCACCGAGCCGATTGAGGCCCTGCGCGGTGCGCTGCAGGGACTGGACGGACTGGCCCGGCGCTATGGCCGCGGCGCCGATGGGGCCGGGGAAGAGCTGGCCGGAATCCGGAAGCTGCCCCCCTGACCAGCCCGGGGGCTGAGCGGCTGGCCGTCCCAGAACACCGCCGGGCGAGAGGGAGCGGGGTCCAGATTCAGCTGGATGGGCGGCTGCATCTGCAGCACCAGCTCTCCGCTGGCGGCCTGCAGCTCACTCCGTTCGCCGGTTTCACTGCTCAGGCTGATCCGGGTGGGACCGCTCAGCTCCAAGCGAAGCACCCCTGCCTTGAGGGCGTCGCCAGCGTCGGCGCCGTGGAGCTGCTGCATCGCCACGCCTTGCTCGGCCTGTTGCAGTGGGCGCAGATCGGGGTAGGCCTTGAGGAGCTCGGAGCCGGCATCAGCCGGGGTGGCCTGCTCCGCCATCGGCAGGGGGGAGACCGGCCGCAGGGTCAACTGGTTGGCGGCGGCGAGCCGCTGCTGCTGGAGGTTCACCCCATAGATCAGGGCCAGGGTGACCGCGGCATAGAGCACGGTGCCCTGCCAGGTGGTGAAGACATCGATCGAACCGGGCGTGAACCTTGCCAGCAGGGACGGACGGCCCGAGCGCCAGGCCTCCTGGAGCGGGTCGGACTTCGCCGGCAAGGCAGGCGCCAGGGAGCCCACCGGCAACTCCAGGTGACGCTCCAGCAGGGGCAGCATCGTGCGGAGATAGGCCGTCTCGGGCAACCTGTCGCGCCAGCCGCGCTCCAGGGCCTCCAGCACCGGTGTGCTGATCCGGGTGTCGATCGCCAGCTGGCGCAGGCTTAAAGACCGATCTTCACGCTGACGCCGCAACAACGTTCCAACCTGCACGAGGGGGTCGAGCACGGGCTCGGCATGGGTGGGCTTTCTGCCACGGTTGCGCTGCAGCCAAAGCCTGAGTGGGGCCGGCAGCAGGGAAACGATCCGGGGGCGGGGCATGGAGCTTCGATCGGCGCAGCGGGGTCAGGCCTGATCCCGCCATTCTTGGTCAGCAAGGTGGCGCCAGTGCCCCTCTGGCAGATCACCCAGCTGGATGGCACCGATCGCCACCCGCTGCAGATCCAGAACGGGATGACCCAGGAGGCTGGCCGTGCGCCGGATCTGGCGGTTCCGCCCCTCCTGCATCGTCAGCTCCAACCAGCAGCTCTCGGCGCCGTGGCGAAGCGCCTGAATCGCCACCGGCAGGGCGGGCTGGCCATCGAGCGGAACGCCCCGCCGCCAGCGCTCCAGGCAGGCCTGCGTCGGATGGCCCGCCAGACGGACGCGGTAGGTCTTGGCGTGGGCGTAGCGCGGATGGCTGAGGCGCAGGGTGAGGGCACCGTCGTTGGTGAGCAGCAGGGCGCCGCGGCTGTCGGCGTCGAGCCGGCCGACCGGATGGAGGCCGGTCTGTTTGCTCAGCTCCCTGGGAAGGAGGTCGAGCACGGTGGGGCGCCCCCGGGGATCGTGACAACTGCTAAGCACCCCCATGGGCTTGTGGAGAAGCAGCCGGATCGGGGCTGGACGGACTGGCAACGGGCGGCCGTCGAGCTCCACCCGGTCAAGGCGGGGATCGGCGCGGTCGCCCAGCTGCCCCACCCTGCCGTTGACCAGAACCCGGCCTTCGCTGATCAGCTGCTCGGCCCTGCGCCTCGAGCAGAGTCCTGCGGTGGCAAGCAGTTTCTGCAGACGCTCAGCCACCATCGCCCTTGCCCATTCTGACCCTGCCCTCGGCGCCGTGGGGCGCTCAAATAATGGTAATTTACGAAACACAAGAGTTTCCTAACTCCCGAACCGGCACCATGCCCTCGCTCCCCATGGCCGCAGCCGATTCCTCCCAGGGGATCCTTCCCAGCGCCGACCTGGTTCGCTCCTACCTTCGTGACATCGGCCGGGTGCCCCTGCTCAGCCATGAGCAGGAGATCACCCTGGGCCGCCAGGTGCAGGAGCTGATGCGGCTCGAGGAGGCGGAACAGGAGCTGGAGA
>Ga0247834_1000599_pt1 | contig 69441 bp, 57 predicted proteins | sample LaCruzMarch2015__8_FD_187118 | JGI IMG/M metagenome (GOLD analysis project Ga0247834, IMG submission 187118) | Freshwater microbial communities from meromictic Lake La Cruz, Castile-La Mancha, Spain - LaCruzMarch2015_12m | ecosystem: Environmental > Aquatic > Freshwater > Lake | place: Spain...
GCGCTGCCAAGACCGGCCGGCCGGTCTTGGCAGCGCGCTTCCAGGCAATGCGGCGGGGATCATCGCCATCGCGAAACGGCCGCAGGGAGAACAGTTCGTCGCCGGCGCCGGCCTGGCCTGCGGGGGTGTCGCCGAGGCGCGCCCACAACGCCCGCCCAAGGGCCCGGGTGTCGATGCGCTCGGGGAGCACCAGCACCGTGCGGACGCCGGCGGGCAGGGCGCCCTCAGCGACGATGCGCTCCTTCGAGAAGAAGCCAAAGGGCGCAGCCGTCGCCACCCGCAGGCTCTGGAGGTGGTGCAGCCCCCGCCTCGTCGGGGTCCAGGGGACCTGGGCCGTGCGGCGGGCCCCGGGGGACAGCCGCAGTTCGAAGGTGGCACCCGTGCGGGCGCTGTCGGCGGCGCTGCGCCCGAGCATGAACGACACCGCCACCCCAAAGGCCGGCACCCGCCGGTGGTTCTCGAGACTGACGGGCAACGTACACGGCGCGTTGGCGCGGGCTTCGTCGGGAGGCAGCGGGAACGCCGACGCTGCTCGCAACGTGCTTTCCGACAGAATGCCCGAGATGACGATGGAACTCAGCACGAGCCCCCAGCCGAAAAACAGCAGGTTGTTGCCGGTGTTCATGGCGGCGAAACCGACGGCAATCGCCAGGACCAGGATCATGCGGCCGGCGCCGGTGGGGCGCAGGGTTCGACCACTGACCCGCCAGAATCGCTCGACGACCGCCGTCGCCATCGCCTTCAGGTCACGAATCATCGACCTGACCGACCTGCACCGGGCCCCGGTCGTTTCGGTACTTTGGGAGACGTCGTTTTGGCGGCGGATTGCTTTGCCGCTGGCTTCGGCGCTTGCTTCGTCGGTTGCTTCGTCGACGTCGGCTTCGACGTCCCGTCCTCCACCTGGAAGAACACAAACGTATCGGGGAAATCTGGATCCGTGGCGACCTCGAGGGTGGCACCGTCGTCGAGGGCTTCGACAAGGGCGTCTTCCAGTCCCGCCAGGTGCGCGGCCACGGCTTCGCAGCGGAGGTCGGCGGTGATGCCATCGCCGTCGGCGTAGACAGGGAAGTCCGAGCAGCCGAGGGGTTTGTCGTCGGTGTCGTAGACGGCGCACCGATGGCTGCCGGTATCAAACGCCGGACAGGGCGCGCCGTGGGCGAAGAAGCGTTTGCCTTGCCGGCGGATGGTCGACGGGAGGTCGTTGTCCTTCGTGGCCGGACCAATGCGGTAGAGGGCGTGCACCTCGTTCGCCGACAAATCGAGCACGACGTCGGTGAGGGCGCAGCAGGGCCGCGCGCATTGTCGGCAGTGGGGAATGACGACAGCGCGCTCCCAGGCCTTGGCAGCTGCCAACAACCGGGTCGGGTCGCGGGTGCTCACAAGCTCCGCAAGAGCGAGAGGACCTCGTCGGTCTTGCGCTTCATGAGCGCTTCGTCGCCGCGGCTCTCGACGTTGACGCGCACCACGGGTTCGGTGTTCGACGCCCGCACGTTGACCCGCCATTGGGCGTGCTCAATCGAGATGCCGTCGGTCTCATCAATGCTGACCGCCCCGCTGCCAAAGCGCTGGCGCATGGCGACCAGGGCCTTCTTGGCGTCGTCGAGGTGGAGGTTGATTTCACCCGACGCCGGAAAGCGTGCCTGCATCTCCGACACCAGCTGCTTGAGGCTCTTGCCGGTGCGGGACATCTGCTGGGCCAGCAACAGCCAGGGGATCATGCCCGAGTCGCAGAAGGCGAAGCGTTTGAAGTAGTGGTGGGCGCTCATCTCGCCGCCGTAGACGGCGTCCTCCTTGCGCATGCGCTCTTTGATGAAGGCATGGCCAGTCTTCGACTGGACCGCCCGTCCGCCGGCTCCCTGCACCTTCTCGAGGGTGTTCCAGGTGAGGCGCGGGTCGTGAATGATGGCCGAGCCCGGTGCATCGCGCAGGAGCTCCTCGGCAAAGAGGCCCACCATATAGTAGCCCTCGACGAAGCCGCCGTCGCCGTCGAAGAAGAAGCAGCGGTCGAAGTCCCCATCCCACGCGACGCCGAAGTCGGCCCCGACCGTGGCCATGGCCTCGACGGTGGGTCGACGATTCTCGACGAGGAGGGGATTGGGCACCCCATTTGGGAAGGTGCCGTCGGGGGTGTTGAACACCTTGGTGAACACGAAGGGCAGCCGGCCCTCGATGGCGTCGACGACAAGGCCCGCGCAGCCGTTGCCGGCGTTGGCGACGATTTTGAACGGTTTGAGCGTGGCCAGGTCGACGTAGCCAAGCAGATGCTCGACGTAGCTCGGCATGATGTCCAGGCTCGAGCGCGTTCCACGTCGCGCTGCGGGCTTGAAGACACCGGCTTCGGCAAGCTTCTCGACGTCCTTGAGGCCGCTGTCGCCCGAGATGGGGACGGCCCCCTTCTGGACCAGCTTCATGCCGTTGTAGTCGGCAGGGTTGTGACTGGCGGTGACGGCGATGCCGCCCTCGACGCCTTCGCCCTCCAGGTGGAAGGCGCCGAAATAGACCATCTCGGTGCCGCCGAGGCCGAGGTCGACGACGTCGACGCCGCTCTCGAGCAAGCCATCGATCAGGGCATTGGCAATGGCTTCGCTGCTCAGGCGCATGTCGCGGGCGACGACGACCTTTCGGGGGCCAAAGCGCTCGGCATAGGCCCGACCGATGGACCGCGCGAGGGCCTCATTGAGTTCAGAGGGCACGCGGCCCCGAATGTCGTAGGCCTTGAAGCAACTGAGCGCCATGGATGCACCGACGCCGACAGGTGTGTGCCTCGCCTGCAGCGAAGCGGTGGTGGCTCTGCGCCTCACGGCGAGGAGAACCGCGGCGGACGGGGCGTAGCCGTCCGTGCCGCGTCACCACACGAAGGCAAGCTCAGCCCTTGAACAGCGTCGAGAGCGACGAGATGAAGCCACCAGCGGTCTCTTTGCCCGCCAGGGTCTCCAGTTCGCCATCGTCAAGGACGATGACCCCGCAGCGGAAGCACTTGTCGATCTCGACCGCGCGCCACTTGATGGTCTGGAGGTCGTAGCCGCACTTGGGGCACTTCATCCAGTGGGCCTTCTTCTCGGCATCCGCCTTGGTCTGGTCGTGGGCCTTGAGGTTCTCTTTGTGGAGGCGGTAGAGCTTCTCTGCTTCCTCGCGGGCGAAGAACTCTTCCTCGTTGCTGCTTGGCTTGTCGGTCACGTCAGGCTCCTTGGCGGGGGGATGAAAGTGGGGAGGATGGCGGGGGGGAAGGGGTGAGGGGGGCGCCCGTCTTGGCGCGGACCTCGTCGAGGCTGTGACCGTCGGCGAGTTCCATCACGGTGAAACCGTGGCCTTCGCCGGCGGGGCGAAAGACGCCGAGGTCGGTGATGACGATGTCGACGCAGGCCAGGCCCGTAATGGGCAGGGTGCATCGCTCGACGAGCTTTTTGCCGCCACCCTTGTCGGTGTGGGTCATGAGGCAAATCACCGTGCGGGCCCCCGACACGAGGTCCATGGCGCCGCCCATGCCGGTCATCTTCTCGCCGGGGACCTGCCAGTTGGCGAGGTCACCGTTGCCCGCCACTTCCATGGCCCCGAGCATGGCCACATCGACGTGGCCGCCGCGAATCATCGCGAACGAGAGTGCCGAGTCGAAGGTGCTGCCGCCGGCGACGACGGTGACGGTTTGCTTGCCGGCATTGATGAGCTGGGGGTCTTCTTCGCCATCGAACGGATAGGGTCCCATGCCGAGGAGGCCGTTTTCCGAGTGCAGCATGACCGCCTTGTCCCCGAGATGATTGGCCACGAGGGTCGGTATGCCAATGCCGAGGTTGACCACCTGGCCATCCTTGACGAAGGACGCGGCTTTTTGTGCCAACTGTTCTCTGGTCCAGGCCACGTCCACCTCTGGCGACACCGTCAAGGTCCGAGTCGCGCACGATCCGCCGGTCGATATACCACAAGCGGGGCGCTTGTTCACCGTCCAGCGACGACGGCAGCGACGCTTTGCCGCAACGCGCTCAGGGCGTCCATGGCCTCGCTGGCGTCGAGGGCCCGGGTCCCCAGGGCGTCCAGAATCGTCCGTTCGGCAGCGGTGGCGTCGACCCCAAGACCGGCCATGCAGGTCGGCAGGGTGCGTTCCACTGCGTCGTCGCCGTCGAAGGCGAAGCCGCCAAAGCGGGACGGATCCGGGTCCCGCCAGGGCCATGCTTCGAGCAGCGCGTGCCACAGGGCGGCGAGGCCGTCGGCGCATTCGGCGACGTCGTCTCCCCGCAGGGGACGGCCCAGGACATCGCCCAGGGCCCGCCCGATGGCTTTCACCAGGCCGGCATCGGTGACCACGCGCCCGTAGGCGACCCCCCGCGCGGTCTGGGCGAGGTCGACCTCCACCGGGCGAAGCCAGTCGTGGGAAGCGCAGAAATGACCGGCGCAGACCTCTTTCGGGTAGACGGCCAGGTCCCGCAGGTCCTCGCCGGCGGGGTGTCTGCTGGGGTGCAGGAGGCACCCGACGCGCCCGTCCTCGACGTAGCCGGCGAATGGGCACACCTTTACCCCGGCAAAGAGCACCTCCGGCCGTTCGAGGATGAGGAGCTCGTCGCGGACCTCGCGCAGCTGATCGACGTCGGGCCAGGCTTCGCGGACGCGATCGGTCCGTCGTTGGAGCCGGGCAGCGGTGGCGTCGGCGCCCCGGTCGACGAAGTTGTAGACGCCGCAACAGGCCGCGCACGACCCGCCGCTGTGTTGGCAAAGGATCCGCAACGGGGCCCGGGCGCTGATTCTGGAGTCTGCCACCGGATCACCTGCACGGGTTCGCGTCGCCAGCGTGCTCCGATCGGTCGACGGGAGCTCCGCTTGCGTTACCATCCTGCCTTGCGCGCGTGCGCCAGGTGAGACGTGGATCAGCCCGAGATTTTTGGTCGTTTTGTCCTGCTGGACGCCGTCGACGATGACCATCGTCGCCACCAGTCCTTTCGGGCCATCGACCTGGACAGAAACCTGGCCCCCCTTGTCGTGCTGCGGCGGTCGGCACCCTGGACCCCCATTCCCGACGATGCGCGGGCATCGGAGCCCGCGCGAACAGCCCTGCACGAGGGCATCGGCCAGAACACCGTGGCTGACTTCGTCGGTGCCGGCAGCGTCGGCGCCTTTGATTGGTCCGCCCGCGCCTGGATCGAGGGGATTTCGGTCCGCGACATCATCGATTCCGCCAATGAGGCGGCGGAGCCGCTGCCTGTCTCCGTGGTCCTTTCCCTTGGCTACATTGTGGCCATCGCTTTGTTCGACATCCAGGACACATCTTCGCCGGACAAACGGGTCACCCTGCAGCCTCGTCCCCGCCGCCTCATTGTGAGCCGGGATGGCCGAATCCGTTTGTTGGGCCCAACGGTGTTCAACCCTGGCGGCGTCGACGAGGAGCGCGCCATGGCTGCGCCGTCGAGGGATACCGCCGTCCTCGCCAGCACGATGGCCGCCATGTTCGAGGCCGGGGGAGGTGTGGTGCCCCCCGAGCTCCGCCGTCGTCTCGAGCAGGCTCGCCATGGAACCATGATGGCGACCGACATGGTGTCGTTTCTCCGCCCGTTGATGGAGTCTGCCGGTGGCGGCAGCTACAGCGGGATCGCCGCGTTCCTCGACGCCCGGCACCGCTCCCGGTTCACCCAGAACGATCTCCGGCGAGACCGTGACCTTCAGCTCGCCCATCGCCTGCAAGAGCGCCACCGGGCCCACGGGTCGGCCCGACGGGCCGGGGCGACAACGATGAAGCTCCGTATCCGCCCGGCCTCCCAGGAAGGCCCCGCGCGGCTTGAGCGCGTCGAGTCCGTGCCGCCAGGCATGGCCTTCATCAGCGGTGGCCGCTTCCTGTTTTCCCAGGCGGCCGACGTCGTCGACTACGTCGACCTCAAGCCCTTCTTCATCGACAAGACCCCGGTGACGTGGCTTGAGTACGCGCGCTTCTGTCAGGCAACGGGCCATCCGCCGCCGTCGTCCTGGCCACAGACCCTGCGCGAATTTCCCGATCCCCGTTTGATACCCACCGAGCGGCATCGGACCCCGGTCACCGACGTCAGTCAGGCCGATGCCGAGGCGTTCGCCCTCGCCGCCAACAAGCGCCTGCCGACGGAAGCCGAGTGGGAACTGGCCGCCCGGGGCTTTGACGGTCGCATCTGGCCGTGGGGCGACGCCTTCGATCCGGTCCTGGCCGGTCGTCGGTGGCTCGACCCCGAGGGTCCGCAATCGGCCCCCATCACCGACGCTGAACTCACCGTGGAGTCAGCCTCGGGGCTCGGCCTGCTCAATCACGCCTGGGAATGGACGTCGACACCGGCGGGTGACCTCGCCGACACGGCCTGGGTCGTGCGTGGTGGGGCCTGGCGCAACCGACGGGAGCCACCCACCCTGCTGAACCGTTCCCACGAAGTCGCCGCCGCAGCCGACGTGACGTTTCGCTGCGTCAGGGACCTTGTCGCCGACGCCGTCGACGACGACGACGACGACGACGCACCTGGCGCGAGCGCTGACAACAGCGATGACCTCGTGGATGGTGGCCGTTCAGACCACGACCACCGGACCGACGAAGACGAACCGGTTCCCTGACAAGACGCCTCTGGCGCCAGCCAGCGGAGCATCTGGACTACTTGACGCCCTTGACCGGCGCGTCGCACGACCCCGGGATGCGTTGGGCGTTGATGCCCCCGGTCGGCGTGTAGGTGAACGTGGCGGGGCTGATGCCCTTGCCCTTGCCCACGTTGAACTGCAGGTCCTTGAAGATGAACTGGTTCACGTTGCCGGCGGGGTCGACGACGACACTCTGCTTGACGCGGGTGGTCGTTGGGTCAACCACGAGGATCAACCGGGCGAACACGGTGTTGTTGTCTTTGGGCAGCAGCAGCAGGTGATGGTCGCCTGGCGCGCCAAAGACGCCGTCGAACCAGGAGATCGTGAACTGCTCCCGCAGCTTGCCGTCGCCCCACAAAAACGCCACCGACGCCGTCAAACCATCTTGCTTGAAGCAGGCGTTGACGAAGGCGACCTTGTCCTCGGGCTGGACAATCCACAGGGCCTTCTGGTCGACGATGAAGCTCTTGGCGGTGGGCGTCGCGTAATCCCAGCGCATGCGACCGGGCTTCTCAAAGGTCACCTTGCCGGTGGACTCCTGGGTGCGCCGCAGCATCGTGTAGGTGAACTTCTGGGTGAACGACCCGGTGAAGTTCGTGGTGCCTTCGTAGGTCTTCTGGATGGCATCGACCACGGCATCAAGCTTGGGGTCGGCAATGGCGGCGACGGCGGCGGCGGCGACCGGCGGAGCTGGTGCTGCCGGTGTCGTTGTCGGTGTCGGTGCCTTTGGCGCCGGGGCCTGGGCGACGACCACGGGGGCCTGTGGCGCCGGGCTCGCCAATGGGCCCATCATCTGAACGACAGCGAAGAAAGCGGAGGTGGTCAGCAGCATGGTCACTCGTCATGGACGGGGGGAGAGGGCAGGGGATTCAGATGGGTTCGTCAGCGTCGCGGTCAGCGCTGTCCGCTGCGGCGAGCCGAATGGCGTCAATGTGGGGCAAGGTGCGCAACGCCGCCGCTTCGGTGATGGCGTCGCGGCCGCCGGGCTGGAGTCGCGACAGCTCCTCCAGCAGGGCTGCCAGTGCGTGGGCCTTGCGGGCCCGCTGACCAAGGGCGTTGCCGAGGGACGTGAGTTCGTCGGCCGCAGTCTGGGGCAGGTCGGGGAGCCGCGCGACCCGCAGCAGGCGCTGGGCCAGCGGCGACAAAAGTCGGCCGATGCCATCGACCTCGTTGAGCCCGAGGGTGAAGCGGCGGGCCCGTTCGTCGAGGGCGTCCAGCAGCTGGTCGACGGCGAGCATCAAGCGCGCGGTGATGGCGTCGTCGTCGTCCTCGGCCGACAGGCGAGCAACACCGCCGCGGTCTCGAGCCTGAGCGAGTGCCGCCACCGCACTCTCGAGGCGCGCCCGTTGGTGTTGTCGACCGAGCTGTTGAACGCTGTAACCATCCAGGGTCCCCATGACGTCGTCGATGGCACCTTCGAGGGCCGACAGCTCATCGGCGCCAACCGGTGAACGAGGCGGAGGGGAAAACCCCGTTGCCGGGCCGGCCCCGGCAACAGGGGCCCGGCCAGCGAGGCCCGCCTGCAGCCGCCAGGTGCTGCGCTTCACCGCCGATGAGAGCCCGAGCAAGCGGCGGGCGACACCGGCGCCAAGGGCCAAGCCGACCCCGGCCACCAGCAGCGCCAGCCAAGCGGGCGGACGTGACGACGTCGGGGCCGCTGCCGCAGCGGCTTCTGGCGGCGGTGTCGCTGTAACCGCAGCGGTGGCCTGAAGGGTGGCGTCGACCGCGGCGAGGGCCTGCGCGAGCCGACCGGTGTCGACCATGGCGGGTGGACGCGGATCGGCACCGGCGGCGGCGGCAACACCGTCAACACCGTCAACAACGTCAATGAGGCAATACGGCTCCAGCGGCACACAGTGGCGCAGCAGGGTGACGGCGACACCGTCGACGGTGGCGGTGAACGATGCGGCGTCTTCGTCGCGACCCGTGGTGCCCAGGGGCACGGGGGCCTGCCGTCCAGGCGGCGCCAGGATCGTGCCGTCGCGGCCGATGAGCCAGCGGTCGTTGCCGAGGCCGACAGCGGCGAGGTCGCCGAGCTCGTTGACCGGGAAGGGTCCCCGCAGGGCGGGGCCCGCCTGGCCGGCGGCGCGCCGGGCATCCCGGGCCCGGGCCACCTGCCGCTGAATCGCCTGCAGGCGATGGCCCCGTTCAGCGGCCTCGGCGCGGGCCGTGAGGGCAGCGTGGGTCACGGTGGCGGCCCGAAGCCGGCCGTCGAGGTCGTCGACGGCGCTCTTCAGCTCGCCGAGGTCGATGGGCCTTGACGCCGCAGGGGGCGCTGGGTTGACGGTGACAACGACGGGTGCCGGCGCCGCTGTCGACAGCACCACCCACAGCAGGGCCGCCGACGGCAGCAGGGCGGCAGCGACGGCGGCGATGGCCAGGCCGCGACCGAGGGCCGGCCCCTGGCTTCGTCGGTCCGTGCGGACCCTGGTCGTCGCTGGCGGGGGGGCGCCGACGGGGCCGCCACCCCCGTCACTGGTGGCCGGCGGCGGAGGCGCCGAGACGGCAACAGCATCGGCGTTGGTGGCGTCGACGTCGACCGTCTCTGGGTCGTCAGGGGCGTGGCGGTCGTTGTCGGTGGCGTCGGTGGCGTCGCCGCCGCCGTCCTGGGACGGTGTGGGGTCGGCGTTGGTCACGAGTCGGCCCGGGTGGGAGGCGTGGACAGCAGCGGTTCGATGGGCGGACTGTCGTCGCTGAGGAGGCGACGCGGGTCACCGTCGTCGATGCGGTGGATGCGTTTGAGGACGGCGAGCCGGTACAAAACCCGGCACACATCAAAGGGCCGCAAGGGTGACCGCCGCACGATGTCGCGCACCCGTGCGGGGCCCTCGTGCAGCCCACGGAGGATGGTCCCCTCTTCGGCAGACAGTCCGTCGTCGTCGAGGGTGCCGCGGACGGCGAAGCGGGCCTCAAACGAGGGCACTTCGCTCTCCATGACGGCCCATTCGTCGATGCGGCGCAGGGCTTCAAACATCAGCCCGTCGACAGACCACCCCGGGCGAATGGCGTGGGGCGACAGATGGATGGCCCCGCTCTTGAGCCCAAAGAGGCCTCGCCGTGCCCGCAGCAGTTCGACCATGAGGTCCTGGGCCTGCTCGGCGATGGCGTGACGCAGGTGGTCGCGGCTGATGATGCCGCTGGCGACGAGGCGTTCCCCCAAAGGACGGCGGTCGTCGTGGCCGAGAAACTCGATGCTGGCGATGTGGGCTTCAAGGTCCTCGGCCTTGAGGGCGCCGGTGGTGACGAAGTACCGGCCAAGGATGAGTTCACCACGGCGGGCCGGGCCGCCATCGAGGTCGGTGGCCACGACGGAAACGACGGTGCCGTCGTCGAGCCCGACGGCAAAGTGCAGTCCGCCGGCTTCAACAATCAACAGCCCCACCTGGGACTGGAACTTGAGAAGCTGCAGCACTTCGGGCAGGGCCACCGTGGCGAGCTCGCCGACAAGGTCGAAGCCGTCGGCAATCCTCAGCCGCCGCGGGGCTTCGGCGTTGGACACATCGCGGACCTGGGTCGACTGAATCGGTGCGCCGGCCAGCGTCGTGCTGGTGGTGGTTGGCGGGCCCGGCGTCGTGAACTCGTCGTCGGCAAAGTTGCTGGCATGGGCGTCGCTGTCGGCGGCGGCGATGGAGGCCATGGCGAGGACCACGCGGGTGGCTTCAGCGGGGCGCTGGCGACGGCCATGTTTGTCGAGGCTGTGGTGCACAACCGCCAGCAAGGCGTCGGGCGAAAACGGCTTGGTGATGATGTCCACCACCCCCAGGCGCCGCCACACCTCGTCGACGCCGGCGGCTGCGTCTCCCCGGGTGCACATGAGGACCACTGGCGGTGCTTCATCACCATGCTCGCTGTGCAAGCGCTGGAGCACGGCATTGCCGTCGAGGTCGGGCATCGAGAGGTCGAGCAGCACGAGGTCTGGCTCAAGGGCCCGGACTTCAGCGAGAGCGCTTTCGCCATTGTCGGCGGTGGCCACGTCGTGCCCGGCGCGCTGCAACACCGAAGCCACCACCCGTCGGATGGTCGGTGAGTCGTCAACGACGAGGACACGAGCCGGACCGAGCATGGCAGTCGATACCCAAGGCCCCCCTCGACCACAAGGGCATTGACCGCCGGGCGGCGAGCTACAGGACGCGGTAGCCGGGTTCCCGTCCCACGAGGACGGCACCGTCAGCGGGCAGGACCTGGAGGGTGCAGCCAGCGGGGACAGCAGTATCCGCCGTCATCGGGGCATCAAGGGCACCGACGCAGAAGGTCCCCACATAGCGGCGGTTGCGCTCCCGGGCGGTGGAGCTGTCGGCCAGCATGGGGCTGATGTCACCGGCGATGGCGTCGTCGAGGCCCCGGACCACCACCACCGCCGACGGCATCCCCCGCGCCACATGGAGCACATCGATGCCATTGGTGATGGTGACCTGTCTGGGCCAGGGATCACCGCCGAGGACGGCTTCGACGGCGTCGCCGAGAAACCCACCGTTGTCGTGAGCCCGGTCGAGGAGGCCCCGGCCATTGAGGATGGCGAGCACGGCGAGGAAGAACGCTTCGCCCTCAGTCTTGCCGACGAGGCAGCGCCGCAACGCGTCAGGGAGCCCCGCCAACAGCCGTTCACGGGACGCGACGGCTTCGTCGGGGTGCTGAGGACCGCCGACGACGGCGCCGGCGTAGGTTCGCGCGCGAAACGGCCCCTGGCTCGCGGCAGCGTTCATCCCCGAAGGCCGAAGCTCCCGGGGGGTGGTGAGTTGGGCAACGGTGGTGCGACCGCGCGGTGTTCCGATCAGGCTCGCGAGGGTGGCCCCGCCCCGGTCGATCTTCTGGTGGGACAGCAGGGCGGCACCGTCGACGACGGTGCCAACGCCGATGCCGTCGGCGTCGGACGGGACGGCAAACAAGCGGGCGAGGGTCGACAGGGCCACCGGCCCACGCAAGGGATCATTTTGGGAGAGACCCAGGGTTCGAACACCGATTGGCTCGCTCATCGTCATCACCAACCTGCCTTCCATCGTAACAGGCACCATCGCGGGGCGCAGAGGCGCCCATCACATCGACACCGACTGGATACCCAATCGAGACGGCCCGGGGCCCGTGATGGTTCACCCCCGCGATCCCGGGTGGCCCGTGAACGGTCCACGAATGGGCCACGGACAACCCACGGATGGCTTCAGACTCGTAACCTGCCGGAAGATCACGCTATTCGGCCATGTCCCGGTTGAGGGCTGCCGGGTGGAGCAGGGCCTGATCGCGGCGCCAGGGCGAAGCCGGCGCCGCCCCCGGCCCCCGACTGTGCTCCTCCTCAGGCCGATCCCACAGGGCCGAGGCCATCCGCTCCACGAGCCGGTCGAGGCCGCTGCCGTCCAGGGCCGAGATGCGGACCGCATCGTGGCGCCTGCTCTCAGCGTCCATGGCGGGGTTTTCAATGCCGGGGTGACCTTCGGATTTGTTGAGCACCATCAGTCGCGGCGTATCGAGGACCCCGAGTTCGTCGAGCACGCTCTCGACGGACTCCACCTGCTGCCGCCGCCGTGGATCGCGGGCGTCGACGATGTGCAGCAGCAAATCCGCCTCGTGGAGCTCCTCGAGGGTGGCGCGAAACGCGTTCTTGAGCGGCGTCGGCAGGTCGCGAATGAAGCCGACGGTATCGGTCAGCACGACCTCACGCTCCTGGGGGAAGCGCAAGCGCCGCGACGTGGGGTCCAGCGTCGCAAACAGCTCGTCGGCGACGTAGACGGCGGCACCCGTCAACCGATTGAGCAACGTCGACTTGCCGGCGTTGGTGTAGCCGACGATGGCGATGATGGGGACGCCCCGGTCGTCACGTCGTTGTCGACGAAGCTGACGGTCGAGGGCGAACTGGTCGATCTCCCGCTCAAGGCGCGTGATCTTCTCTTTGGCCCGTCGACGATCAATCTCGAGCTTGGTCTCGCCGGGGCCCTGGCCGCCGATGCCGCCGGTCAGTCGCGAGAGGCCCTCCTGCTTCTTGGCGAGGCGGGGCACCGAGTAGCGGAGCTGGGCGAGCTCCACCTGCATGCGCCCTTCGCGGCTCTTGGCCCGCCGGGCGAAGATGTCGAGGATGAGCATGGTCCGGTCGACGATCTTCAGATCCGTCAGGTCGGTGATGGCGTTGAGCTGGCTCGGCGACAGCTCGCGGTCAAAGACCAGCATTTCGGCGCCCTGGTGCAGGGCCATCAGGCAGAGCTCTTCAAGCTTCCCCGAGCCCACCACGGTGCGGCCGTCGATGGCATCGCGCAGCTGCATGACTTCGTCGACGACGCGCACCCCCGCCGTGGCCGCCAGCTCCCGCAGCTCGGTCATGGAGGCTGTGGCCTCGGCGCGGGTCATGCCGTCCTTGAGGGCGTAGACCCCGACCAACACGGCGACTTCTCGTTCCCCCGGGATGACGGCGGCGTCGCGAACGTGTTCGGTATGCCGCGCGAGTTCCTCTTCGAGGGCCTCGACGGCGGCGTCAAACGCCACGTCGACGTCGTGGATGCTGCGCCAGCGCTCGATGCGGGTGCGGGCCTCGCCGTTGCCGGGATTGGGGACCAACATGGCCACGGCGACCCGACCCGGCAGGCCTTCGTCCTCGCCACCAACCCTGGCCTCGATGGAGACCACGGCGTCGAGCTTGAGGCGCTCAAGGTCGGTGATGAAATCGAGGTCGACGTTCCACTCTTTGGCAGCGTCGCGGGGAGGCAGTCGGGCCACCACCAGCCGCAGTCCGCGCAGGCGACCAGGCCCGGCGCGCAGGCGCCCAATGTCGGGCAGGTACAGGCGGGTGGCCTCACCGAGAATGACGTCGGTGACCCCGCCCTTGCGGTCCAACAGCACCCCGACATGGCGACCCAGGTCGGCGGCACATTCGGTCAAGGCGCGGGCCAGGACGGGCTCGCACATGGCCGTCTTGCTGCCGCTGCGTTGGGAAAGGCGTTCGAGGCGGCGCAACTGGCTGGCCTTGAGGCCGGCGACTTTTCCAAAAACGTCTTTCAACGAAACCTCGCTGCCGACGTCATAGCATCAGCGTCCCCGGGAGGCGCTTGGACGCCGCAGGGGCTACACTGATTCCAATGATGCGCCCTGTTGTCGACTTCCGGATCAAGCGCTTCGCGCTTGATGTTCATGCCAGTCAACCGCTGGCGCGGTTGATCACAACCGCCCTCGCGCTGCTGGCGATGGCGTCCAGCGGCTGCACCCTGCTCATCGCGGGCACCGTCAGCCCCTGCGATGTCGACGGCGACTGTGCTGCCGACCAACGCTGTGCCCAGGGGTTCTGTGCCGGCGGCGACGGTGGCGAGGGAGAGGGTGAAGGCGAGGGAGAAGGTGAAGGGGAGGGAGAAGGCGAAGGGGAGGGAGAAGGCGAGGGAGAGGGCGAAGGGGAAGGAGAGGGCGAAGGAGAGGGTGAGGGCGAAGGCGAAGGCGAAGGAGAGGTCATCCTCGGCTGCGGCGAAGGCCTGACGGCACCCTGGGCCGACGCCTCGTTTCCCTTCCGGATCCCGATCAGCCTGTGCGATGCCGACGCCCCCAACGTCGCCGTCGCCGATCTGCCAGTCTTGGTGCGCCTGTCTGGCACAGACATCGACTTCGACGACATCCTCATCACGGGTCGCGATGTGGCCTTCTTCGACCAGCGCGGGGCTTCACCGGTCCGCCTGACCCATGAGCGCCAGGTCTTCCGCAACGGCACCGCCCTCGACGACGAAGCCCTCTTCTGGGTCAAGCCAGGCGCGTTCAATCCGAGCACCGAGCGCGAGCATGTCTGGCTGTACTACGGCTCCGGGGTGAACACCGAGACCTCGGCGGGCGCCCAGGTCTTCAACGCCTATGCGGCCGCGTGGCACTTCGACGACCTCGCCGCCGACATCCGCCTGCCGGAGCTCCGGACGGGCCTCAACAGCCGCGTCGGCGGCGCCGGCTTCGTCGACGGTCTGCGCACCGACGTGGCCGCCGTGGGCCGCGGCATCGACCTGACCGGCAGCAACTTCGCCGTCATCGACGACACCACCGACGCCAACCAGATCGGCGGCGCCAACCCCTTTGGCATCACGACCAACGAAGGCGCCATCTCGGTGCTGCTGGGGCCCCGTGCTGGCGCCGGGGGGACCTTGAGTGTCGGGCAGGCGGTCTTCTTCACCGACGGCGCCCAACCACGCAGCGTCGGCTTCGACCAGCGCTCCCTGCATCTGACGGTCGCCAGCACGCTCAACAGCGGCGCCGGCATCGCCGACAGCATCGGCTTCTCGGTGCCGACCAACCCCGCCCGGCCGGCCATTGCCAACCCGCTGCCGGCACCAGCGAACTTCGTGGCTTCGGCCACCGGCGTCATCAATCCCGCCGTCTTCCAGCACGTGACGGCGACGTGGAACGCGACGACGGTTGAACTCTATGTCAACGGCGTGCGCCGGGCCCAGGTGGCGGCGCAGACAGTGCCATTCACGGTGCGCTTTCTCGACGTCGGGACCGCCCAGGAACTCGCCAACGTGATGCGGGGCAGGGTCGATGAGCTGCGGGTGTCGACGGTGCGCCGCGACGAGGCCTTTGCGAGGGCCGAGGCGAAGAGCACCCTGGGTGAACTCATCGTCGTCGGGGCCGTCGAGGCCAGGCCCTGACCGACGGTGCGGTGGTGAAAGCGTCGCCGCCCACGGGGCCAATCGCTATGGTCCGCGGCAATGGCCAGCCGACGCTTCAAGACGCCCGATGAACGTGCCGCCGAAGGCACCAAAGGCAAACGCGACCAGCTTCGGCTGGTGATGAAGACGGTGCCGCCGACGGTGCGCTTGCTGTGGGCGGCGGCGCCGGCGGCCCTCGTGGCCACCATCCTGGTCACCCTCGGGCAAGCCCTGGTGCCGGCGGCCATCGCCTGGGTGGCCAAGCTCATCGTCGACGGCGTCGTGCTGGCCCAAACGGGGGACCTGGCGGCCCGGCAGCAGGTGCTGTCGGCGGTGATGCTCGAACTCGGCCTGGTGATTCTGCAGACCATCCTCGGTCGCGGGCAGGGGCTCCTGAAGGAGACCATTGCCACCCGCTTGAAGCGGTCGTTGTCCGTGCGCGTCCTCGACAAGGCCCTGAACCTCGAACTGCGGCACTTCGAGGACTCAGCCCTGTACGACAAGATGCAAAACGCCCGCCGGGAGGCGGATCGTCGCCCCCTGAACCTGACCATGCAGGGCCTGGGCATTGTGCAAAACGTCGTCACCCTGTCGACGTACGGCTTGCTGATCGCGTCCATCGCGCCGTGGGCGCTGCCCATCCTGTTTGTCGCGACGCTGCCGTCGTTTCTGTCGGAGCTGCGCTTTGCTGGCGAGTCGTTTCGGGTGCTGACCTGGCGGGCTCCCGAGGGACGTCGCCTCAACTATCTGGAGTGGATCCTCACCCGCGACAGCAGCGTCAAAGAGGTGAAGCTCTTTGGCCTCGGTCCCCTGGTGCTGGGGCGCTTCACCGAGCTCTTCGACACCATCGTGGCCCAGGACCTCCGCCTGGCCCGTCGACGGGCGGTGTGGGGCGTGCTGTTGGGCCTCGTCGCCGTTGGTGCCTTCTACGCCTGCTACGCCATGGTCGCCGAGCGCGCAGCCCTCGGCACCATCACCCTCGGCGACATGACGTTTGCGCTGGTGGCCTTTCGCCAGGGGCAGGCGAGCTTTCAGGCCATCCTGGGGGCCATCGGCGGCATCGTCGAGGACGCGCTGTTCATGTCGAACCTGTTTGCGTTCCTGGGCGTCGAGGCCCCCGGTGAGCGCCCCCGCAACGGCACAGCCACGCCACTGCCTCCCGGCCCCCAGCCCATCGTCCTCGACCATGTCCGCTTCGCCTATCCCGGGCGTGAAGACCGCGTCGTCATCGACGACATCTCGCTGGTCATCCAACCCGGCGAAAAGATCGCCCTCGTCGGCGAAAACGGCGCCGGCAAGAGCACCCTCGTGAAGCTGCTGCTGCGCTTGTACGAGCCCACCGACGGCGCCATCTCCTATGGCGGCGTCGACCTGCGCGACCTCGACCCCAAGGCCTTGCGCCGCCGCTTCAGCGCGGTGTTCCAGGACTACGTGCGCTACCAGTTCACCATCACCGAGAACGTCGGCGTCGGCGACGTGGACCGCCTCGACGACGTCGCCGCCGTCGACCGCGCCATCGCCATGGCCGGCGCCGAGGGCGTCGTCGAGGTCGCCGGCGGCAAGGACCAGATGCTCGGGGGCTGGTTCGAGAAGGGCACCGAGCTGTCGGGGGGCCAATGGCAGAAGCTGGCCCTGGCCCGGGCCTTCATGCGCGACGACGCCAACGTGCTGATCCTCGACGAGCCCACCGCCGCCGTCGACGCCGCCGCCGAGGCCGAGCTGTTCGAGAAGATGCGCGACCTGGCGAAGGACAAGACCGCCATCCTCATCTCCCACCGCTTCTCGACGGTGCGGATGGCCGATCGCATCCTGGTCCTCGACGGCGGCCGCATCGTCGAACAGGGCAGCCACGACGAGCTGGTGGCCCTGGGGGGCCGCTACGCCCGCCTCTTTGAGCTGCAGGCCAAAGGGTATCGCTGACGGTGCGATCCCGAGATCTCTTCGATCTTCGCCCACGAGTGGGCTCGCTCAAAGAGCTCTGGGATGTACTTCGCCCCTCGCCCACAGGGGAACCCTTCGGGCCCCGGGGCGGCGTGGGTTCCACTTGCTCCGCTCGTGAGGCGCTTCGCGCCCTCCTGTTGGAAGTGGTCAGTATTCAACGACTATTCGCGGGGGTGACATTTGCCTACATGGACACCGATGCGTCGCTGCTTCTGGCTTTGACGACGACGGCGGTGGGTTCTAACCAGCCCCCATGGGACAGAAAAAGTCGGCCCTTCTCACCCTGACGGTCAACGGCGAGGTCCACGACGTCGCCGCTCCCCAGCACCACACCCTGTGCGAGGTGCTGCGCTACGGCCTGGGCCTGACGGGCACCAAGCAGGGCTGCGACAAGGGCGACTGCGGGGCCTGCACCGTCCTCGTCGGCGGCCAGCCCGTGCTGTCGTGCCTGACCATCGCGGGGGCGGTCTGCGAACCCGTCACGACCATCGAGGGCCTCGCCCACAAGGGCAAGCTCGACGTCGTCCAGGACGCCTTCGACGCCTGTGGTGCCCTGCAGTGCGGCTTCTGCCAGCCCGGCATGATGGTGTCGGCCAAGGCCCTGCTCAACGAGAATCCCACCCCGAGCATCCACGAGATCCGCGACGCCCTCAGCGGCAACCTGTGCCGCTGCACGGGCTACACGAAGATCCTTGAGGCCGTGCTGTTGGCGGCCAGCGCCGGCGGCGACGTCGACGCCGCCTACCAGGCCATGCGCGCTGGCGCCGTCGCCACCTCGCCGTTCCCGGCCCTCCCCCACGGTGGTGGCTTGACCACGACGTCCAAGGACGGTGGCCTGTGAGCCGCAGCAACGACATCAGCCCCAAGACCCCGTTCTTCGCCCACGGCAACACCTTCGAGGACGCGGCGTCCCGTCGTCAGGAAGGCAAGCACGGCATCGGTGAACGCCGCCGCAAGATCGATGGCGCCGACAAAGCCACCGGCCGCACCCAATACGCCGACGACCTCCGCTTCCCGGGCATGATCCACGCGAAGCTGAAGCGCTCCACCCAGGCCCACGCCCGCATCGTCAGCATCGACGTCGCCGCTGCTCTGGCCATGGAGGGCGTCTTCGCCGTCATCACCGGCCGGGACCTGCCGGCCAAATACGGCATCATCCCCTGGACCAAGGACGAGACCGCCCTCGCCGTCGACGACGTCAAATACGTCGGCGACGCCGTGGCCGCCGTCTGCGCCATCGATGAGGAAACCGCCAACGCCGCCGTCAAGGCCATCGTTGTCACCTACGAGCCCCTGCCGGCCATCCTCGACACCGACACCGCCAAGGTCACGGGCAACGACGCGGCCACCAAGGTCAACGTCTTCGCCAAGAAGGGCAACATCACCAAGGGCGTCGAACTCGCGTTTGGCGACGTCGACAAGAACCTCAAGGCCTGCGCCGACGCCGGCGTGGTCATCGACGAGGACTTCTTCTTCCAGGGCACCACCCACGCCCCCATCGAGCCCCATTGCGCCATCGGCATGGTCGACGAGCGGGGCGTGCTGACGGTCATCACGTCGACCCAGACGCCGCACTATGTGCACCGGGACCTGGCCCATGTGCTGGGCCTCGAGGAGAGCCGCATCCGCGTGATTCAGCCTCCCGTCGGCGGCGGCTTCGGCGGCAAGAGCGAGCCGTTCACCCTGGAATTCGTCGTCGCCAAGCTGGCGATGATCACCGGTCGGCCCGTCAAGCTCCTCTACACCCGCGAAGAGGTGTTCTACGCCCACCGCGGTCGTCATCCGATGAAGATGCACTTCACCGTCGGCGCCGACACCAGTGGCAAGCTGCTGGCGGTCAAGAGCGACATCGACATCGACGGCGGCGCCTACTCCAGCTTTGGCATGATCACCGCCTATTACGCGGGCCAATTGCTCACCGGTCCAGTGGCCTTTGATTCCTACGCCTTCAACGCGACCCGCTACTACACCAACAAGCCCGCCTGTGGCCCCAAGCGGGGCCACGGCTCCGTGCAGCCCCGCTTCGCCTTCGAACTGGCCCTCGACATGGTCGCTGAACAGCTGAAGATGGATCCCATCGACCTGCGGGTGCGCAATTTCGCCGGCCAGGACGTCACGCTCATCAATGGCCAGCACATGAACAGCTCGGGGCTGGTGCAATGCCTCGACGCCGTCAAAAAGGCCTCGGGCTGGGCCGAGCGCCGCGGCAAGCTCCCCCGTGGTCGCGGCCTCGGCGTGGCCTGCTCGATGTATATCTCGGGGACCAACTATCCGATTTATCCCAACGAGATGCCGCAATCCGGTGTGCAGGTGAAGCTCGATCGCAGCGGTCGCGTTACCATCTTCTCCGGCGCCTCCGACATTGGCCAGGGGCCCGGTTCGGCCCTCGCCGTCATCGCCATGGAAGAGCTCGGCGTGCAGATGGAGGACATCCGCGTGGTGCTCTCCGACAGCGACCTCACCCCGGTGGACCTCGGCGCCTACTCATCGCGGGTCACGCTGATGATGGGCCACGCCGCGCTCGAAGCCTGCCGGACCCTGCGCGAGCAGCTGCAAGACGCCGTCGCCGCCCATTGGCAGTGCCTGCCCGACGAGGTGCTGCTGGGCTTTGGCCGCGCCTGGCATGCCCGAGACACCGACAAGACGATGACCTCCAAAGAGGTCTTCGTCCTCGCCGAGAGCCGCTTTGGCACCCTCGGCGCCACCGGCGGGTACCGAACCCAGGAACGGGGCGGCGACTACCGCGGCGGCACCATCGGCGCCTCCCCCGCCTACAGCGCCACCGCCCACATCGCCGAGGTCCAGGTCGACGAGGACACCGGCCGCATCGACATCATCAAGGTCTGGGTGGCCCACGACTGCGGCAAGGCGTTGAACCCCATCATCGTCGAGGGCCAGATCGAGGGCTCGACGTACATGGGCTGCGCCGAGGTCTCCCTCGAGAACATGCTCTACGGGCCCCACCCGACCTTCGGCGCAACGCCTGGTCCCGAGCACAGCCGGGCCGGCATGCTGATGGGGCCAAGCCTCCTCGACTATCGCATCCCGACGACGCTGGACACGCCGGCCATTGAGGCCCTCATCGTCGAGCAGCCCGACCGCAACGGTCCCTACGGCCTCAAGGAGGCCGGCGAGGGTCCCCTGCATTCGAGCATCCCGGCGGTGGCCAACGCCGTCTACGACGCCATCGGCGTGCGCCTGACCCAGCTGCCGTTGACGCCGGCGAAGGTGCGGGCGGGGCTGAAGGCGCAGGCCTCCAACAAGACGACGACGACGACGACGACGACCACGAAGGCGGCGGAATAGCCATGTTGCGAATGGATCCCTTCCTCACCGACTTCCCCGTCACCGTCGACGAAGCCGTCGCCCTCATCGCCAGCCATCAACTGGCGGGCCGCGAAGTGAAGGTCGTCGCCGGCGGCACCGACGCCGTCCCCAACATGAAGCATGGGCTTTTCGAGCCCGATGTCGTCGTCCACATCGGGCGCGTCAGCGGCTTGAAGGGCGTCACCATCGTTGACGGCGCCCTGCGGGTGGGTGCGTTGACCACCTTGCACGACGTTTCCCTCCATCCCCTGGTGCAGCAGCATGCGCCAGGACTCGCCCGGGCGGCGTCGCTGGTGGCCGGTCCTCAGCTGCGGCGCATGGGCACCCTCGGCGGCAACATTGCCCTGGACACCCGCTGCCTCTTCTACAACCAGACCCACTTCTGGCGGGAGAGCCTGGGCTTCTGCCTGAAGAAGGACGGCACCGTCTGCCACGTCATCGCCGGCGGCAAGAAGTGCGTGGCGGCGGCCTCCAACGACACCGCCACCATGCTGCTGTGCCTCGACGCCAGCGTCGTGCTGCAGAGCCCGCGGGGTACCCGCACCCTCGCCCTGGCTGACTTCTACGTCGCCGACGGCATCAAGAACCATGTGCTCGACGCCGACGAACTCATCGTCGCCATCGTGGTGCCTGTGCCTGTGCCTTCGTCGACGTCGACGTCGACGTCGACGTCGACGAAGGCGACGACGACGGCGGGGCAGCGACTGCAGGGCTACGCCAAACTGCGCCACCGAAACGCCATCGACTACCCGCTGTTGTCCGTGGGCGTCCGCGTCGACGTCGACGGCGACAACGTCGTCACCGCCATCCGCTGCGTGGTGTCGGCGCTGCAGGCTCGGCCCCACAAGCTGCCCATTGAGGCCCTGGTGGGTCGCGTCTTCGACGACAGCGTCGTCGCCGAGCTCAAGGCCATCGGCTTCGCCAAGTGCGCCCCCGTCAAGAACATCGCCGACGATCCGGCCTGGCGGCGGGACATGGTGCCGGTGATGATTCAGCGGGCCATCGACGACGCCCGCGGGGTCGCTTGATGCTGCGCCCCGAGCCCATCCAGACCGCCGACGATGCCCGCCGGGTCATCGTCGAACTCTGCCAGCGCTTCTATGACCAGGGCTGGGTGTCGGGCACCGGCGGCGGCATCTCCGTGCGCCTCGGTGAGCGGGTGTTCATGGCGCCGTCGGGGGTGCAGAAGGAGATGATCCAGCCCGAGTGGATCTACGAGCTCGACCTCGATGGCACCGTCGTCACAGGTCCTGATGCCTCCCTCGGTTTTGCGGTTTCCCAGTGCCGGCCACTGTTTCTGGCAGCCATGAAGCTGCGCGGTGCCGGCGCCGTCATCCACAGCCACAGCCGCAGCGCGGTCCTCGCCACCGTGTTGGCCGAGAAGGCCGGCACCAGCCACGTGACCCTGACCCACCTCGAGATGCTCAAGGGCCTTGCCGGCGTGGGCTACGCCGACGTGCATCGGGTGCCCGTCATCAACAACACGGCCCACGAGTGCGACCTCGCTGACTCGTTGTCCCAGGGGATCGCCGACAACCCCGGCGTCCACGCGATATTGGTGAAGCGCCACGGCATGTACGTGTGGGGCAACGACTGGCTCGCCGCCAAGCGCCACGCCGAGTGCTACGACGAGTTGCTGGGCCAGGCCGTCGACATGCACCGCCTCGGCGTCAGCGCCGCCGAACCGCCCCGCTGACTACTTGACTGGTCGGGGAGCGTTACCGGCGTTGGACCAATCCGCGGGATGGGTCACGTAGAAGACCTTGGTGCGGTGGGGCGTCGCAAACACGATCTTGCTGCCCTTGGGGATGTACAGCACGTCGCCAGCGCGGCCCTCGACGGTGCGGCCGTCGATCTGGATCTGCAGCACGCCCTCGAGGACCAGGTCGATCTCGTCGTAGCCGAGGGACCAGGCAAACGAATCGGCGGCACCAAAGCTCATGATGCCGGCGGTCATGGGCGAGCCATCGGCGCCGGTGACGAGGTCAAGGAGCCCGATGTGCTTGCCGGGGCCTGCCCCCGTGAAGTTGCCGAGCTGCACCGATTGGCCCCGCACCACGAGGACGCCCGAGGCATCGACCACCTTGGTGGCCCGACCGGCGTCGGCCAGTGTCGGCGTCGTCTTCGTCTTTGGCGGTGCTGTCTTCACCGACGGGGTGGCCGACCGGTGGGCGCTGCCGTCGTCGATGATCACGCCCAGCTCGCGGGCTTTGGACCAGGCCGCCGGCGTGACGACGGCGTCCTTCGACGGCGCCCCAATCCGGCGGCGGCCGGCCTTGAATTCCGTGGTGACGGTGTCGTCGGTGATGAGTCGCTTCATGTCAGACCCTCAGCGCTCGCCGAGCTCGCTCTTGACGTCGACGCGGCCGTCACCGAGCAACAGGCTCAGGATGCGGCCCGACGTGCGCACGACCCCCTCCAGATGCATGAGGCGCTCGCGCACGAATTCCTCCTCCGCCGTCAGGGGCCGGGTGGCCCGTTCGGCTTTCACGAGGTCGGTGGCTTCGGCGAAGGCGTCGACGGCGTCCTTGAGCTCTTGCTGCTCGCGACCACCGAGCACCGAGCGGATGATCTTGCGGAGCTCAGGCTCGGCCTCATAGAGCACCTTGCGGGAGCCCTTTTCGTAGACCTTGTGGACGGCACCCCAGCGCATCAAGCCGTTGAGGCTCATGGACACGTTGGCGGCGCTGACGTCGAGGGCTTCCGCCAACTCGGCCTGGGTGACGGGCCGGGCCGACAAAAACAGCAGGCAAAAGACCCGACCCTGGGTCCGGGTGAATCCCCAAAATTCAGCCATGCGGCCCATGGTCTCGATGCTCAAGTCTTGAGCGCGGTCGAGGGGGCGTCCGCTGGCGGGGGCAGGGGCCTGTCGGCGAGCAGCCATATGGGCAGACGGTCCGCTGTCTGGGTCTGGGAGTCAACCTGCATCGGCGGGGGCCCTGGCCGGCCGGGGGGGCGGTCGGTCCACCGGGCCCGGTTGCCGTCTGCGCCGACCCTCGTACATCGTCGCCAATGCCCGCCGTCACCGCCTACGCCCACACCAACATCGCCCTCGTCAAATACTGGGGCAAGCGTCCCGGCGCGTTTCCCGGTCTGAACCTGCCGGCGGTGGGCTCCCTGAGCCTGACCCTCGACCGCTTCGGCACCGAGACCACCGTCGAGCCCCTCGACGCCGACCAGCCAGGCGGCGCCGTCGACAGCTTCGTCCTCGACGGCGTCGAGGTGTCCGCCGCCGAGGCCGCCAAGGTGTCGGTGTTTCTCGACCGGCTTCGTCGCCTGACGGGCAACCCGCACAAAGCGCGGGTGACGTCGAGAAACGATGTGCCGACGGCGGCAGGGCTTGCGTCGTCGGCGTCGGCGTTTGCGGCGCTGGCGCTGGCGGCGTCGCGGGCCTTTGGCGTGGTCCTCGACGACAAAGCCCTGTCGCGGCTGGCCCGGCAGGGCTCGGGCTCCGCCGCCCGCTCGGTCTTTGGCGGCTTCGTGCTCTTGCACCGGGGAGAGCTCGACTCCGGCGACGACTGCTTCGCCGAACCCCTGTCGAGCAGCCTCGACGTGCGCCTCGTCGTCGTCCGCTGCGGCGAAGGCAAGAAGGAGACCGGCAGCACCGATGGCATGGAGCTGACGGCCCGGACGTCGCCGTACTTCGCCCCCTGGGTCGAGACCCACCCCAAAGATCTCCAAGATGCCCGCGACGCCCTCGTCGCCGCCGACCTGCCAAAGCTCGGCGAGGTGATGGAGCACTCGACCCTGAAGATGCACGCCACGACGCTGGCAGCGCGCCCTGGCTTCTTCTACTTCCAGCCCACCACCATCGCCGTGCTCCAGGAAGTGCGGCGCCTGCGGGCCCACGGCGTCGGCTGCTGGGCCACCATGGACGCCGGTCCCCACGTCAAGGTGCTGTGTGCCCCCGCCGACGCCCCCGCCGTGGTGGACGCCGTCACCGCCGTCGCCGGCGTCCGCGGCGTCGACATCGCGGCCCCCGGTCCCGCGGCCCGGGTGTTGTCATGAGCGACCAGCTCGTCGTGGCCCGCGCGCCGGGCAAGCTCGTCGTCATGGGTGAATACGCCGTGCTGCTGGGCCACGTCGGTGTGGTCGCCGCCGTCGACGTCTACGCCACCGCCACCCGCACCCCGGGGCGAGGCCGCTTGCGCACGGACAGCGGCGGACTGCTGCAGGCGTGCATCGACGAGGCCATGGACACGGGCCTGCTCGACGCGGTCCCCACCGAAGCCATCGACGTCGACACCCGCACGTTCAAGGACAACAGCGGTCGCAAGCTCGGCCTTGGTTCGTCGGCAGCGGCGGCGGTGTCGTTTCTGGCGTCGGTCCTGCCCGACCTCGACACCGACGGCCTGCACGCCGTCGCCCAGCGGGCCCATCGGCGCTTCCAGCATGGCAAGGGCTCAGGCATCGACGTCGCCGCCTCGGTCTACGGCGGCCTCGTGCAGTTCACCCGCAAGAGCGACGTCGCCGACGACGTCTGGGGCAACCGCTTGTTGATGCGTCTCGAGGATGCCTCGGTGAAGGCCCTGGTGGTGTGGTCGGGGCACAGTCAGGACACCCGGGCCTACGTCGCCCAGGTCCAGGCCGCCCAGGCTGCCGAGGGCCCCGACGGTCGCTCGGCGCTGCCGGCCCTGCAGGCCATGGCCGAGGCCACCCAGGCCTTCCTGGCGGCCCTGGCTGCCGGGCAGGGGGACGCCGTCCTGCGCGCCGTTGACAGCGGCCGCCAGGCCCTGGTCGACCTCGGCACTGCCGCGGCCATCGACATTGTCTCGCCTCCCCACACAGCCATCGCGGCCATCGCCGCCCGCCACGGCGGCACCGCCAAACCCTCGGGGGCCGGCGGTGGCGACGTCGCCCTGGCCCTGGTGCCCCAGGATGCGGCGGCGGCATTGACGGCCGACCTCGAGGCCGCCGGCTTCCCGGTGCTGCCCCTGCGGCTGGGGGCCCCCGGGGTGTCCGTGCGCCGGGAACCGCGCACCGACGGGCGCTAGCGGGTCCTCCCACACCTCGCACCTTGTGGCAGGAGTGGGTCCAAGGACGGGTGCTGTATACACGCGACCACATCACACGACGACGAGCGACGACGGAGCATCCATGAAGGCAGTGGTCACGGGCGGTGGCGGGTTTCTCGGCAAGGCCATCGTCAAGATGCTCATCGAGCGCGGCGACGAGGTCACGGTCCTTGGTCGCTCCGACTATCCCGACGTCGCAGCCCTCGGCGCCACCTGCGTCAAGGGGGACGTCGTCGACCTCGCCCTCATCAAGGACGTCGTCGCCGACAAGGACGTGGTCTTTCACGTGGCGGCCAAGGCCGGCGTCTGGGGAGATCCCACAGACTACGAGGCCGCCAATGTCACCGGCACCCAGAACGTCATCGACGCCTGCGTCGCCCGTGGCGTGCCCCGCCTGGTGCACACGTCGTCGCCGAGCGTGACGTTTGACGGTGGTGACGCCGTCCACGCCACCGAATCGTTGCCCTATCCAAAGACCCACCTCTACCACTACGGCCGCACCAAGGCCGAGGCCGAGCAGCGCGTGCTGGCGGCCAATGCCTCGGCCCACAAGAAGGGGCCCATGGTGCTGCTGACGACGGCGCTGCGCCCCCACATCATCTATGGGCCCGGCGATCCCCACATCCTGCCCCGCATGATCGCCCGCCATCGCCAGGGTCGCCTGCGCATCGTGGGCGACGGCACCAACCGGATCGACGTGACCTACGTCGACAACGGGGCCCACGCCCACCTGCTGGCCTGTGACGCCCTCGGGCAGGACAACCCGAAGAACGCCGGCAAGCCGTACTTCATCTCCGACGGCGTGCCGGTGGTGCCCTGGCAGTGGCTCAACCGCATCTTCGTCGAGCTCAAGCTGCCGCCGCTGACGAAGTCGGTCCCCTATGGCGTGGCCCGCGCCGTCGGCGCCATGCTCGAGGGGGCCTGGAGCGTGTTTGGCCTCAAGGGTGAGCCGCCCATGACGCGCTTTGTGGCGGCCCAGCTCGGCACCAGCCACCACTACGACCTGAGCGCCGCCCGCAACGACATCGGCTACGAGCCCGTCGTCGACGGCGACACCGCCCTCGCCCGCACCATCCCCTGGCTGCAGGCCGAGATCATGGCCGGGCGCCTGTGACGCTGGGCTAGAGGCGTCGCAGCAGGGCATGGAAGCGCTCGGGCACGCCGTCGTCGTTGCCTCTTGAGCCGATGCGCACGAGCACCGCCTGCTTGCCGGGGACGACGGTGAGCATGTGGCCGCTGGCGCCGCGGGCCTCGACGATGTCGAACTGCAGGGCGTTGTCGGTGGCGTGGTGCATGAACCAGCCCAGGCCAAAGCCCCGCGCAATCTGGCCATGGGCCCGGGTGACCTCGTCGAGGGTGCGGGCCCGCAGCACCTCGCCGCCTTTGGCGAAGCCGCCGTGGCGCATGAGCTGCCCCAGCACGGCGAGGTCGTCGACGGTGGCTGAGGCGCTGTTGGCCTCGCCATCGGGAAGGCGCGACCACACAATCCCCTGGCCACCCGCGGGCCGCAGCAAGTGCTCGTCGACGAACTGCACAAAGGGGATGCCTGAGCGCGCCGCGACGACGCCGGAGACGACGTCGTAGGCCCCGAGGTGGTAGCTCGGCGGGCCACCGGGCGGGCCGACCATCGTCGCCAGGGACCCCGACAACCCGCTGGTGTGGGAGAGGAGGTCCCGGACCCGCACCTCACGGCGGGCGTCGTTGCGCCATTCGACGATGGTGTCGGCGAGGTGATCATCAAACGAGATGCCGCCTTCGTCGACGAGGCGGGCCACCGCCAGCGCCTTGATGGCTTTGCTGATCGAGGCCACCGGGAAGGGGCCTCGTCCCTCGGGCACATGCTCGAACACCAGCTCGTCGCCGCGAAACAACAACAGGGCCCGGCTGTCGGTGTCGATGGTCAACTGCCGCAGGTCGTCGACGACGGCGGCATCCCAGGCCGGTGACGGCGTGGTGAGCACCCGTCCCACCCCGGAGCTGATGTAGCGGGACCCGGGCTGCGGCACCGCCAGCAGGTGGCCGGCGTCGACGAGGACTTCGGCGGTCGCCGCCGTGGCGGTCTCGCTGTTGATGATGGCGATGGCCGCGATGACGAGCACCGACGAGGTGGCCACCGTGATGCGGCCGATGGACGTGAAGCGAGGGAAACGTGGCGACATGGACGCACCTGCAGCGCCCCGCGCGCTGGCGAGGCCATCGGGAGTGGATGGGGAAGCTCAGCGGGATTCTTCAAAGACGGGCTGGCTGAGGACGGCGACCAGCAGCAAGCCGACGGCAACGACGACGTCAACGATGCCACGCACAGCGTCAGGAGCAGTCAGCGTTCCAGTCACAATCCACGCCGTGGCTTGCGTGGCCAACAACGTGAAGATGGCGAAGCGGAGGCGGCCCGGGCCGACCAGACGACGCAAGCCGGCGGCGATGACGACGAGCGCACCAAAGCGCATCACGCGCCCGACCGTGGCGAGGCTGGTGACGACGAAGAAGATCTCGCATTCGTCGTCGCAGCGATCGCCGAGGAAGAAGTTGATGCCGTCGATGGAAAACGAATACGACCACAGGTGGGCGTTGAGGTCGTGGCCAACGTAGAGCCCGAGAGCGCTGAAAGCGGCCGGCACACTCAGAAGCACCAGGAGCCAGAGCCACGTGGATTGGCCGCTGAACCGTCGGTCAACGGCGTCACGGGTGATGACCAGCACCAGTGGCGTCAGCAGCGAGGCCAACAGGGTGACGGCGATGGGCAGGTAGGGGACCACGCTGTGCAGCGTCTCGACGTCAAGCGATGGGCTCGAAGCGAGCGGTTGGGGTCCCCACTGCAGTCCGATCACGGCCAGGGCGTCGATAAGCAATGGAACAACGCCCAGCGCGACCAGGCCGACCACGAGACGCCACGAGCGGCGCTCGCGATCACTGAGCACGCTCAGGGCGCTCGCGCGAAAGTGTCGGCTCGACATCAAGGCCGCCGATGAGCCGGGGGCAATCTCCAGAGGCAACGACACGGGAAGGGCTGACGATGAGACCGGTGACGTCGACGTCGACGAGACCGGCACCGTCGATGGCGATGTCGATGTTGATGTTGATGTTGATGTTGATGTTGATGTCGATGTCGATGTCGATGTCGATGGCCGATGTGGCGATGACAGCTGCTGCAGCGCGGCGGGTCGCTGCGCCGACACGAGCACGAGCGAAGCTGGACGCTCGCCATCCATCGACAGTGTCGAAGTCACCTGGCGCAGCGGAGCGGCAAGCTTTTCCAGGCGAACCCAGGAGACCGTGAGACCAACGGCGACGGCGACAGCGACCAGCGTCGGCGACACGAGTCCATCCAGCGCGGCGTTGTTCGTGAGCAGCCCAAGCAGCAGGGAAAACACCGCCCAATGGGCAACGACCACCAGCAACGCCGCCGTACCCCATTGCCACCGCCGCAGCGTCGTCATCAGCGGAGCAATGCGCCGCGTTACGACATCGTCGAACGGGTCGGCGATGGCCAGGGCCGCGGTCCGCAGGTGCTGTACAGCGGCAGCAATGATGACGCCGATGAGGGCGGCGACCACCAGCCCGTCGCCGCCGTACACAAAGACGTGCAACTGCGTGGGCAGCACCGTGTCCAACATGGCCAGTTGGGTGACCGTGACCAGCACCAGCACCGCGACGTTGAGCACCAGGGGCCACCAGCGCCGTCGATGACGGGCCCGGGCCTGCTCGACGACGGCGTTGACCCGAAACGGCGGCATGACGTCGACAGTGGCTGTGCCTTCGGTCTGCCAGAGCCGAGCGAGATCATCGTTGGTGGTCATGCGCTTCTCTTTCGCTCGGGGATGGCCTCTTTGGCCTGCATGGCATCGGTCAGCGCGGCGCGGGCCCGGTGGAGGCGGACGCCGACGGCGTTGGCGGAAGCACCAACGACGTCGCCAATCTCCTCATGGCTCAGCCCTTCAAACGACAGCACGAGGACGGCGCGGTGGTCTTCCGTGAGGGTGCCGATGGCCCGCTGGAGGGCCCTGGCGCGTTGTTCCTGCTCGACCCGGGCCAGGGGCGAGGGCTGCGAACTCGCGTGCTCGTCCAGGAGTTCATCGCCGGGTCGACGACGTCGTTGACGGGCCGCCAACAGGCAACGGTTGTGGGCGACGCGCCAGACAAAGGCCCGCTCGGGGCATTCCCCCCGAAAGCGGGGCAGGGCCACCAGGAGTGCCAGGGCCATGTCCTGCAGCAGGTCATCGCGCTCCGCCGGCGTGCGCGTCCAGGCCGCCGCCAGACGTCCCAGGGCCGCACCCTGGTCATTGAGGACCCGGCGCAACAGCTCGGGCGGTGGTGTGGAAGGCGCAGCCATGCAGGGAGAGTGTCGCCCGGGAGCAGATCCTTACCCAGGGCTGCCGGAATTCGACCATATCCTGATCGAACTCGACGCGTGGCATCGCCAAGGTGTTGAAAAAGAGAGACTATTCGATCGATCGGTGGTCGAAGCCGGTCAGATCAGGCATCGTCGGGATCGTCGGCGTCGTCGGCAGGCCGGGACCTGCCAGGTCTGCACAGAGGGACACTGTCGTGAAGGAACTGGTTGGTGCCGGCATCACCCTGCAGGCCGAGCGCCTTGCTCTCGACGTCGACGCCTTGGTGGAGCGGCTGCGGGCCACCCTGCGTGAGCGTGCCGACATCATGCGCAAGGCCGCCGAACAGGTCGAGCGTCCGGCGGTCGGTGTGGTGGGCGTCGACGGCGTCGTCGGCGTTGACGGTGTCCGCAGCGTCGCCGCCGTCGACGTCGGCACCATCGCCCTCAAGGAGGTCCTCGAGCATGCCGACAGCGGCGAGGCCACCGTCACGATTCCGTTGCTGCCCCAGACCATCAAGGCCGGCCCCCTGGCCCTGGTCATCGAAGCCGGCACCGTCGTGGTCCTCGACATCGTCGTCAGCCTGGGAGGCCGCATCGAGCGGGCCCGCACCCGGGGCTGCCTGGAGCCCGCCCTCAAGCTGCCCCTCGGCGCCAGCGTCCAGGGGGTCTCCCTCGACGACAGCGGCGCCGTCGTCGCCAACCTTGACCGTTTCCCCGACGTGAATCTGTCGGCCCTGGTGCTCAAGGGCTTTGTCATCCCCGAGAACCTCAAAGACCTCGTGGCCGTGCTGTTCGCCGATCGCCCCCGCAGCGACGACAAGGCCGTCATCGACACCGCTGGCATCGTCGTCGACGCCCGCCAGGTCACGCCCCGCCCGATTCCCCTCGTGCTCGGCACCGCCGTGACCCTGACGACGGGACCCGAGACCTGCCTCGACGTCCACTATGGCCACGGCCACCTGCGCATCGGGGGCGTCGTCGACGTCGACCACGGCGCCATCCGCCAGGCCGCCTTCGACGTCAACGATGTCAGCGGCCGCTGCCGGGTCGCTGTCGACCTCGACCTCGCCGGCGGACCCTTCAGCCTGGACCTCGACGACCTCGATGTGCACGTCGGCCGCGCCCACGTCGCCCTCGGCAGCAGCGAGGTCAGCGTCGGCGACCTCCACGCCACGGGAGCCTCCATCCACGTCGAGCGGGGCGTCGCCGATTCGTCGTCGTCGCCTCGCTTCACCGTGCGCCTCCCCGAGGTGGCCGGTCGCATCCTCGACGGTCGGGTGGAACTCGCCGTGGGGGCCACCGTGTTGCCCATCGTGCTGCGCCCCGGCGCCGCCAGCGGCAGCGTCGTCGTCAGCGAACGCCATCACCAGATCGATCTGGCCGTTACCGACGTCGGCCTGGCCATCGTCGACGCCACCGTCCACGCCGGCGTCGCCACTGTCGCCATCGAGCGTGCCGAGGCCCGGGGCAGCGGTCGCGTGCGGGCCGCCTCCGACGGCACCGCCTTCAGTGGTCAGCTCACGGTCACGGTGCACACGGGCACCACCGTCGTCGACGCCCCACCCGTCCACCTGCGCAGCCAGCGCGGTGAGGGCACCCTGGTGGTGCAGGAACTCGCGGTCTCGACGGGGAGCCTCGACCTGCTGCGGGTGGGCGGCCGCCTGGAGCTCGAACTGCAGGAGGGCAAGGTCCCCCTCCTCGGCACCCACCTGACCATCGCCGCCGGCGCCACCGCCGTCGTGGTCGTCGACGAGGTCGTCGTTGACGCATCGGCCCGACCCCGGGCTTCGGGCAGCCTGCACATCGAGGCCGCTGGCGAGCGCTGCGTCGTCGACGAGGCCTTGCTGGTGCTGCCCGCCAGCCGGGCCCTGGCCCGGGTGGACCGCTTCGTCCTTGGCGACGGGGTGTTGACGGTGCTCGGCTTGCGGGCGGGCATCTCGGTCTGACCGCACGGATCGGCTGGCGTCGACGAAAAGAAACAAGGCACCCGAAGGTGCCTTGTGTCGTGCAGCGGGGCGCTTGCTCAGACCCGTTCAGGTCAGCCCTGCTGGGGCTGGAAGCTGAAGGTCGCGTCGCTCTCTTCGATCTCGCCGGTCTCGATGCCGGTGACGGGGTCGAGGCGAGGCGCTTCGGTGTGGACGTCGACGGTGCGCAGGCCGTTGGGTGCGTCTTCGATGGTCAGCGTGCCGTTCTGGGCGGGCTGGTCATAGTCGAAGCCGGACGCGGAGTCGCCGCTGCAGACGTTGACGTAGATGGCTTCGGCATCAAGGGCGGCTTCGTCGTAGGAGAAGCGGTGCTCGCCGACGCTCAGGGCGTCGAGAGTGGTGCCCGAGACGGCCACGATGACCATGCCGGCGCCGACGCCACGCTGTTCACGCACGACGTTGACCGAGGTGTTCTGGTACTGGCGGTCGCTGGTGCCTTCGAGGCGGGTGGCTTCACCGTCGAAGCCGCGGCGGGCGCCGAAGTCGCCGGCGAGGAAGCCGTCGCGCAGGGCCATGTTGGAGCTGCCGGTGAAGCCGACGTTCTGGGCGGGGTCGACGTAGGTGAAGTCCTGGACGCAGCCAACCGAGACAAGCAGACCTGCGGTACAAGCACCAAGGAGGATGTTCTTCATCGCGTCGTCCTTCTTCATGTCCGGGGAGGAATTCGGACCAGCACCCCCATTGTGGGCATCCACTGCCGGATCTGCAAGTCATCGGGAATGCCGGCCCGGATCAGGCGCGCCGGCGCTTGGGCGGGACAAGGCGCGACGTGCGGATCTTGGCTTTCTGTCGCATCCCACAGCCATTCAACCGCCAGAGAATCCGGCCTGCTATGACGCGCCGATGATTCGTCCCGGTCACGCCGTTTTGGTCCCCGTGGTCTCGTTCCTGGCGACCGTGTCGCTGGTCACGTCGTCGTGTGCGACACCCACCCTCGGTGAGGGGGAATTGCCCCAGCGGCCGGCGTCCCTGCGGGCTGCCTTTGACGCCATGCCCGAGGCCGCCGAGGCCCGCGTTCGCATCCTCGACGACAACGTCGACGCCTGGGTGGCCCGCTTCAACGCCATCGAAGCCGCCACCACCAGCATCGACGTCCAGTATTTCATCCTCGACCCCGACGCCTACGGCCTGGCCATGCTCGGGCAGCTCGCCGAGAAGGCCCGACGGGGCGTGAAGGTCCGGTTGATGATCGACGCCCGCGGCGCGTTTGGGACCATCCGTGGCGCCCAACGCTTCTTGTTGCAGGAGGTCCAGCGGGCCGGCGTCGACGCCCGCGTCTACAACCCGATGCTCTTTCAGGTCGGCGACTTCATCGCCCGCGGGGACATGCGCACCGTGGTGGCCTCCAATCACGACAAGCTCATCATCGTCGACGGTCGCCTGGCCATCGCTGGCGGTCGCAACCTGAGCCAGGACTACCTCGCCGATCCCCGCGACCGGCCCGGCGCCTACGTCGACATGGATGCGATGTACGAGGACAGCAGCGTGGCCCGCCGGATGACGACGGCCTTCGAGGGCGAGTTCCACGCCGCCAAGACCACCCGCCTGATGGTCGAGGCTGCCGGCGACGGCCGGACGTCTTTGGAGATGGCCCTCGCGGCCATGCGGTCGTGGATGCGCGACGCGCCCTTTGGGCAAGACCAGCTCGCCTTGTTGACAGACCCCGTCGCTGGCCCTGCCCGGGTGGAGGCCGTGGCCCTGGTCCTCGAGGGCGAGATCATCGCCGCCACGAGCGCCATTCCAGCCCCCGAGGCCCGGGCCACCCTGCGGGACGTCACCCGCACCCTCGCCAGCCAGCCCCGGCTGCGAGGGGCCTTGTCGCGGCCCGTGCCGTCGATGGCGGGGGCTGCGACCCCCGTTCGCCTCCTCGACACCCACTCCACCGAAGGCGACAAACCCAAAAACACCATCACCGACAACCTGCTGAAGTCCATCCTCGCCGCCGAGCACGAGGTGGTCCTGCAGAGCCCCTATTTCGTGCTGACGTCGGCGGCCATGCGGGCCCTCGAAGAAGTTGCTGCCCGCGGCGTCCCCGTCACAGTGTTGACCAACAGTCCCGTGTCGTCGGATTCGGCCGCGACCCAGGCGGCATTCTTGAAGCAGTGGCCCGAGTTTCTGGCCCGGGTGCCGACGGCGCGGTTGTTCGTCGTCGCCGAGCCCCGCCTGATGCATGCCAAGGTCTCGGTGATCGACGGCGTGGTCTCCTTCGTCGGCTCCTACAACCTCGACCCCTTGTCGGCCTACATCAACGGCGAGGTCGTCGGCGTCATCTGGTCAGAGGCCGAAGCGGCGGTGCTGCTGCGCTCCATCCGGGGCATCATCGACGCCGGCCGACCGCGGGTGGTCGAGTACACGATTCGGCGCGACCCGGCCGGCAAGGCCGTGCTGCACGACGGGGCGCCGACGGTCACCTTCGGCCCCGACGACCACTGCACCGTCGAGCAGCTCTCGGCGGTGCGCAAATACGACGGCGCGCTGAAGTTGCTGGCGCCCCTGCTCTGATCCCGAGAGTTCTTTGAGCTTCGCCCACTGTGGTTTGATCCTCGCCCACCGGGGAACCCTTCGGGCCCCGGGGCGGCGTGGGTTCGCGCCCTCTTCTTGGAAGCGGTCAGCAGTCAATCATCGTTCGAGATGACACGCGCGACGAGACGGTTGTTTGCCCGGGGGCAGGCCAACGCGTAGCTTCGTCGTCATGCACCGCTGGCCAGGACCGCACGCGACGCCACGGGCGCCGGGAACGCTCCCCCGGGAGCGCTCGGATCGCGTTCGCGCCAGCCTGGCTGCAGGCTCGGTCCTCATCGTCGACGCCGACAGCGCTGCCGCCTCTGCCGTCGCCGAAATCCTCACGCGCGATGGCCACCGGGTCGAGTTGGCCATGGACCTGCGGGGTGTCGATTTCGACGCCTTCGATGTCGTGGTCGTCGCCGTCCCCGACGGCGCCGGTGACCCCGCTGACATTGTCGACATCGTGCGTCCCCCGGGCCGGGCCGGGCCGGTGGAACTCATTCTCCTGTCGACGCGCCACGACGTCGAAGCCGCCGTCGCCGCCCTCCACCGCGGGGCGTCGGACTTCCTCGTCAAGCCATTGTCGGCGTCGCGCCTCCGGCTGGCCCTGGGGCGGGCTCTGGAGCGGCGACGGCTGCTGCGCGAGAACGCGCGCCTCCAGCGGGACCTCGTCCTGTTTGCCACTGCCCAACGGCTGCTGGAGCACCTCGACCCCGCCGAGCTCGCCACCGCAGGGGTCGATGCCCTGTGCAGCGCGGGCGGTGCCGCCGGGGCCGCGTTGTGGGGCAAGGACGTCCGGGCGTCCCGGGGCCTGAGCGGCGACGAGGCCACGACGGTGTACGAGCGACTCGCACCCACCGGTTTTGTGGAGCACCACACGGGTGACGCCGTGGGGCTGCCCCGCTTCGAGGTGGTGCTGTTGCTCGACCTGGGCGCCGAGCTCAGCGCCGCCGTCGCCTTCCACGAGAGCCCGGGGACCGCCCAGCAAGAGGGACTGTTCTTTTTGGCCCGGCAACTGAGCACAGCCTTCCAAAACGCCGCCCGCTATCGCGACGCTGCCGACCTCGCCTTGCGGGATGCCCTCACCGGGCTGTGGAATGCATCAGCCTTCGCCACCGCCCTGCAGCGCTTGCTCGAGCATGGGCCGTCGCCGTTTTGCCTGCTGTTTTTGGACCTCGATCACTTCAAACAGGTCAACGACCAGTTCGGGCACCTGGTGGGCAGCCGGGCCATTGTCGAGGCCGCCCGCGCCGTCGAAGGGCAGGTGCGCGAAGGCGACGTCGTTGGCCGCTACGGCGGCGACGAGCTGGTGGTGTTGCTGCCCGCTGCCGACGGCAATGCGGGCTTCACCGTCGCCAACCGCATCCGCAAAGCCGTCGAGGCCGTCCGCGTGGGCGGCGCCGATGGCCTGCGCTTGACGGTGTCCGTCGGGGTGGCCTGCAGCCCCGAGGACGGCGTCGACAGCCAATCGGTCTTTGAGGCTGCCGATCGGGGCCTCTACCAGGCCAAGGGGGCCAGCCGAAACACAGTGTGCCGGGCGACGAAGGCCCTCCCACTATCCAAGCCGGGTCAATAGGAGCACGTGAAACCCATGTCTTTCAGGCCGTTGACTGCTGCTGTGGTGGGACTCCTGTGGTGCGTCGGCGTCGAAGCACGGGCCGCTGAGCCTGTGGCGGTCGCCGAGGGGCCTCCCGCAGAGACAAGCACGTCGACATCGACGACATCGACGACATCGACGACATCGACGACATCGTCGCCGGCGTCGGTTGCGTCGTCGCCAACGTCGGCGTCGCCGTTTCAGCTCGAAGGCGTCACCGTCGCCAGCGACAATCCCCTGGCAGCCCCGGTGGTGACAGCGACCCTCCTTCATGGCGCAGGCACGGCGACGGCCACCCTGTGGTTCCGCAGCGGCGCCGAAGAATGGAAGTCCACGCCGATGGCGTCGGGCCCCACGGGGCTGTGCCTGGTGCGGCTGCCCGACGGCCTGCAGCTGACGGGGTTCTCGTTCTTCGTCGAGGCCAAAGACGGCGCGGGTGGCAGCGCGGCGGCTGGCAGCCGGGCCTCACCCATCGATGTTCCCCCGGCCACCGAGGGCAACGCCGAGCGCGTCACCCGGGACGCCCGCGATGCCGGCGCCATGGTCGGGCCCCACCCTGCCTTCGTCATGATGGCCCTCGGGGCCGGTGTGCTGGCTGGCGCGGGTGCCGGCGTGTTTGGCTACGACCTGGCGGTGGTGAATTCCCGCCTTGCCGCCACCGACGCCGAACTCGCTGCCAACCCCACAGCGGCCCGGCGGGCCGAGCTCCTGGGTGAGCAAGACAGCCTCGGCAAGGCCGCCGTCCAGGACACCGTCGCCACCGTCATCTTCGGCGTGGTCGCTGGCGTCGCCGTCGTCACCGGCTCGGCCCTGTTGGTGGTCGCCGCCATCGAGCAGTAGCGAACAGAGACCGGGCAGGGACCGGTCAGGCCTTCGGGCCCGACAGCTCCGCAGCAGCAGCAGTCGAAGGCGACATCTGCAGCGCCGCTGGCGCCGCCACCTCGATGGCCCGGGCAAGGTCCGCCGGGGTGGCACCGAGGCCCAGAATCGTCAGCCGCAGCAGGGTGCCAGCGACGTCGGCGGCCTGGGGGCTTCCCGGCAGGGCCAGACGATCGCGCTTGATGAAGTGGGTCATGCCGTGCAGCGCTCCCCAGAGCATGAGGGGAAAGCGGGCGGCGTCGCCGCTGTCGTCCCGGCGGCCCTGGGCCACGCACAGCTGCTGCACCAGGCCAGCGACGCCCTCGAGGATGGGGCGGACGGTGCTTTCAAGAATGCGGGCGTCGTCGTCGCTGTAGACGGGGACGGGCTTGCTCAGGATTTCATCGATGAGCCGAAAGCGGGCCGGGTGCAGGCGGGGCTGGGCAAAGAACATGTCGGCGACGGCGACGATGGTGGCGATGGCGACCACGGTCTCTGACGATCCGGTGGCCCGCTCCCGGGCCCGGGTGGCGGCGTCGTCGAGGTCGCGCCCGAGCTCTTCCAGGGCGGTGGCCTGCAGGGCCGCAATGACGGCCTGCTTGGAGGGGAAGAACCGGTACAGGGCCCCGAGGGCTGCCCCGGTACGGCGCGCCAATTCGGTGGTGGTGACGGCGTCGAGGCCACCCTCGGTGACGAGGTCGAGGGCCGTGCGCAAGATCTCGTCGCGACGAAAGGCCCGCCGCTGGGCCCGACGTCCCTGGGGTTCGCCGTCGTCGTCTGGTCCCGTCTCAAGTGCCGCTGCCGGTGCCATCTGGTCTGCCATGTCTGGACTCCCCATCTGGGGCTCATAGCCCAGGCCGGACCCGGTGTCGGCGCCCCTGTCGGCCACCCGCCCGGTCGGGTGCGTCAGCCTGACGCCCAGCGGACCTGGACCGATCGGGGTTGACAGATAAGTGAAAGCCTTTCACTGTTTGTTGGCGGACCGGCGCAGCGCCATGCTGCCCACCCTGACGCGAAACACGAGGAGGCGGCGATGGCGACTTTTGATGTGGTGGTGAAGGGCGGCACCCTGGTCGACGGCACTGGCGCTCCGGCCCGTGAGGCAGACATCGGCATCGTTGGCGATCGCATCGTGGCGGTCGGCAAGGATCTCGCCGGCAGCGCCACCCGCGTCATCGACGCCCGCGGCAAGCTCGTCACCCCCGGCTTTGTCGACATCCACACCCACTACGACGCCCAGGCCACCTGGGATCCCGACATGACGCCGTCGTCCCAGCACGGTGTCACCACCGCCGTCATGGGCAGCTGTGGCGTCGGCTTCGCGCCGGCGTCTCCCGACGAGCACGAGTGGCTCATCGGCCTGATGGAAGGTGTCGAGGACATCCCGGGCTCGGCCATGGTCGAGGGGATCACCTGGGGCTGGGAGAGCTTCCCCGAATACCTCGATGTCCTCGAGCGCATGCCCCGCACCCTCGACCTCGGCACCCAGCTCGCCCACGGCCCCCTGCGCGCCTACGTGATGGGCCGTCGCGGCGCCAAGAACGAGCCCGCCACCGCCGAGGATCGGGCCCGCATGCGGGCCCTCGCCGAAGAAGCCCTGCGGGCGGGCGCCCTGGGCGTGTCGACGTCGCGCACGTCCCTGCATCGCGCCATCGACGGCGAACTGGTCCCCGGCACCACCGCCGATGAAGAAGAGCTGTTCGCCCTCGGCGACGCCCTCGGCGCCGTCGGCCACGGCGTCTTCGTCGCCGCCTGCGAGCACAAAGACCTGCCCGGTGAGGTCGCCATGTTCGGCGAGCTCGCGCGTCGTTCGGGCCGCAACGTCACCGTCAACCTCAGCCAGATCGACGCCTCCCCCGAGACCTGGCGGGATTCCCTGCGTCGCGTCGAGGCCGAGCGGGCCAAGGGTGCCAACCTCGTGGCCCAGGTGGCCGGCCGCGCCATCGGCGTCGTCATGGGCCTCGAGCTCACCGCCCATCCCCTGCTGCTGACGGCCAGCTACCTCGAGCACCACGGTGAGCCCCTCGCCGATCGCGCCGCCGCCCTGCGGGATCCCGCCCTGCGCCAGCGCATCATCGACGACGAGGAACTCGACCTCGGGCCTTTGGGCGAACTGGTGCTGAAGAACATGGACAAGATCTGGGTGGTCGAAGGCGCCATGGACTACGAGCCCGACCCGTCCCAGTCGTTGCTGGCGTTGTCGAAGAAGACCGGCCTGTCTCCCCGCGCCATCGCCATCGACGCCATGCTGCGCGACGAGGGCCGCGGTCTGCTCTACCGGCCCCTGTTCAACTACGCCGACGGCAGCCTCGACATGATCAGAGAGACCCACCTGAACCCGGCGACCCTGATGGGCCTGTCCGACGCTGGCGCCCACTGCGGGGCGGTGTGCGACGGGGGCATGCCCACGTTCATGCTGTCGTTCTGGACCCGCGATCGTCGTCGTGGGGAGCGTCTGCCCCTCGAATACGTCGTGCGTCGCCAGACCAAAGACACCGCCAACTACTTCGGGCTGTTTGATCGCGGCGTGGTGGCGCCGGGCTTCCGGGCGGACCTCAACGTCATCGACTACGACCGCCTCGGCTTCTTGAACCCCAAGGTGGTCTACGACCTGCCCGCCGGCGGCCGGCGCCTGATCCAGGACGCCCGTGGCTACGACTTCACCATGTGCGCGGGCGTCATCACCGTCGAGGGCGACACCCTCACCGGGGCCCGTCCCGGCAAGGTCATCCGCGGTCCCCAGCGGCTGGCGTCTTGAGGGCATGAGCAGGTCCCCGGGGACCGAACGGTCTGGTACTGTCGGCCGGTGTTGACGCCCGGCAGCTCCTTGGGCCGCTTCCGACTTGAGCGAGAGCTCGGGTCGGGTGGCCATGGCGTCGTCTGGCGGGCCACAGACACGTTGCTTGGCGAGCAGGTCGCCATCAAGGTGCTCAAACCCGAGCTGTTGTCGTCGACCGAGGCCAAGGAACGCGTCAAACGCGAGGTGGTGCTGGCCCGCCGGGTCCAGCATCCGGGCATCTGCCGGGTGAACGACCTGCACGAGATCGACGGCGGCCTGGTCATCTCCATGCAGTTGGTCGACGGCATCGACCTCGACGTCATCATGGAGGAATCGCGCCTGCCCCTGGGGCGGGCCCTGCGGATCATCGACGGCATGGCCGACGCCGTCGTCGCCGCCCACCAGGCCAACGTCATCCACCGCGATCTCAAGCCGTCCAACATTGCCATCGTCGGCGACACCCAGGTCGTCATCATGGACTTCGGCATCGCCAGCGCGTCGGACCTCAAGGGCCTGACCGAGCCCGGCGTCGTCATCGGCACCCTGCGCTACGTGCCCCCCGAGACCCTGCAGACCGGGGTCGCCACCGCCCAGGCCGACCAATACGCCCTGGGGATCATCGCCTGGGGCTTGCTGGCCGGGCGCCTGCCGTGGCCGCGACCGAACTCCGCCATGGAGCTCATCACGGCCATCGAGCGGGGGCCCCCGGACCTGCGCGCTGTGACCGATCCGCCGGTCCCCGTCGCCATCGTCGCCGTCATCGAGCGGGCCATGGCCAAAAAGCCCGGCGACCGCTTCGCCACCGTGCGGGACTTCCAGCTGGCCCTCCATGCCGCCTGCGCCCGCGATCCCGCCACCGCCGCCCTGCGTCTCGGCCGGGAGCGCACCGGGACCGCCAGCGTGCCCATCCGGGCCAGGGAGAACACCGACTCGGTGCCCACGGTGTCGCGGCCCTCCCCGGTGGAAGGCACCCAGATCGTGCGCCGTGGGGGGCCTTCGTCGCTGCCGTCCCCCGCCGAAACCACCGGCGGCGGCCGGTCGTTGTCTTCGTCGTCGCCGCCGTCGTCCCCGCCGTCGCCGTCGTCCCGGCCCGGTGTGCCCCGGGCCGCCCTGGGGGCTGCCGCCCTCGTGGTCGTGGTGTGTGTGGGTGTGGGCGTGGGTGTGATGCTGCCGACGGCATCCCCGGCCCCGGTGATGGCGACGCCCCCGGCCACCACGGCGCTGCCCCCGGTGGATGTCGGCGGCAGCGCGCCGGCCACCACCGTCGGCGCTGCCCCCGGCACCGGCCCTGGCCCTGGCGCCGACAGCGCCGGGCCAAGCACGGCGGGAGCCTCAGCCCAATTGGCCGACGCCACCGCCCGCGCCCGGGCCCTCGGCCTGCGCCGTGGGGACGTGGTCGCCTGGGACATCGCGGCCGCCGACGCCGCCGCCGCGATCAAGCGGGGGGAACCCGTCGCCGCCACCGCCGCCGCAAGCCACGCCGCCAGCACCGTCGCGGCCGTCGTCGTCGATCAACGCTTCATCAACGCCAAGCTCGCGCGCTTCAACGCCCGCAGCGACGACGTGCTGCGCAAGCGCCCGGAACTCCGCGATCAGGTCAAGGCTTCGGCCCTCGCCGTGGCCCGCAGCATGGGAAAAGGTGACCCGGGCGCCACAAATCGTGCCCTCAACGCCGCCTTTGGAGTACTCGACAAGCCATGATCGCCCTGTTGCTGGTGTTGGCCACCTCCATCGTCGATGGGCCCTGTGGCCGGGTGGACAAAGCCCTCGCCCAGGATGCCTTCAAGGCCGACGACAGCCTCCTGCGGGACGCCGCCGCCACCGCCGACGACGCTGGCGACCCCCTGTTGGCCACCCGCCTGCTGATTCGCCTGCGCGATCGCACCCGCGACGAGGCCGTCCGCGCCGAAGCCCAGGACGCCCTGGTCTCCATCAAGGCCGATGCCCCGCGGGTCGCCTGCGAAACCGAAGACCGCGCCGTCGTCGTCGCCATGCACAAGGCCGCGTTCCTGACGGCACCGGAACGGGACCGGCTGGGCGCCATCGTCGTCGCCGAGCTGCGCTCCAAGGGCATCGAGGCCACCGTGGAGACCCTGCCGGACCTCGCCAGCTGCGACCTCGACGAGCGCTGCATCCGCCAGGTCCTGTCGGCCCGCAACGCCGGCGCCTACCTGCGGCTGCTGCCCCTGCGGGTGGGCCCGGTGGTCACCGTCGACGCCGTCACCGTCGGCTTCAAGGGGCGGTCCGAGCACCGCTTCGAACTCGACGCCGACAGCGCCCGCTGGGCCCCCGTGATGAGCAACGCCGCCCTGGCCGACGTCGTCACCCTGGTGCCGCCCGCCCGCACCCTCTTCACCCGCCGCAGCGGCGACGCCGTCCAGGGCACAGACCCCCTCATCGCCGTCGCCGTCGTCGCCGGCGTTGGCGCCCTCGCCACCGGCGCCGGCACCTTCCTGCTCATCGATCCGAGCCTGCTCGGCCAGGTGCGGCGGGACGACCAGAACACCGCCCGCCTCATCGGGCTGGCCGGGGCCGCCGTCGGTGGCGCCGTCGTCATCGGCAGCGTCGTCGCCGTCGCCTTGATTGTCGACGCCCGCAACGATGGCTAGCCTCGAAGAGAACCCCGCTCTGGGGTTTGTCGCCGAGGCGAGGGTCCTGAGGGGCGGGCGGGGAAACCTCCCCGCCAATGAGACCGAGCCAGCTGCAACGAATTCCCGCTTCCACGCTCCACGTCACCCCGAGGCCAGCCATGGGCTCCACCCGCACCCGCTCTGAACAGCTCTTCGCCTCCGCCAGCGAGGTCCTCGTCGGCGGCGTCAACTCGCCGGTCCGCGCCTTCCGCGGCGTCGCCCTCGACGAGCCCCACAAGCGTTCGCCGCTGTTCATCGACCGCGCCGAAGGGCCCTGGCTCTACGACGTCGATGGCAACGGCTACATCGACTACGTGCTCTCCTGGGGCCCCATGCTGCTGGGCCACGCCGACCCCAGGGTCGTCGAGGCTGTGTCCGCCCAGGCCAAAAAAGGCACCAGCTTTGGCGCCCCTTGTGGCCTCGAAGAGCAGTTGGCCCGCCTGGTCATCCAGGCCTTCCCCAGCGTCGAGAAGCTGCGCTTTGTGTCGTCGGGTACCGAGGCCACCATGTCGGCCCTGCGCCTGGCCCGTGGCGTCACCGGCCGCGACAACCTCATCAAATGCGACGGCTGCTACCACGGCCACGGCGACAGCTTCCTGGTGAAGGCCGGCTCCGGCGTCGCCACCCTGGGCCTGCCCGACTCCCCCGGCGTGCCGGCGGACCTCGCCAAGCACACGCTGACCGTGCCCTTCAACGATCTGGCCGCCATGCGCCGGGCCTTCGAGGAGAACCCCGGCACCGTCGCCGCCGTCTTCCTGGAGCCCGTGGTGGGCAATATGGGCTGCGTGCCCCCCGACGACGGCTACCTGCAGGGGGCCCGGGCCCTGTGCGACGAATTCGGCGCCCTGTTGGTGTTTGACGAGGTCATGACGGGCTTTCGCATCAGCCTCGGCGGCGCCCAGGCCCACTACGGCGTGGTCCCCGACATCACGACCTTTGGCAAGGTCATCGGCGGCGGCCTCCCGGTGGGGGCCTTCGGCGCCAGCCGCAAGGTCATGAGCCAGTTGGCCCCCGAGGGCCCCGTCTACCAGGCAGGGACGTTGTCGGGGAATCCCCTCGCCATGGCCGCCGGCATCGCCACCATCAGCCAACTCCTCGCCCGCAAGGACGACTACCCCGTCCTCGCCGCCCGCACCCGGCACCTGGCGGAGGGCATCGCCGCCGCCGCCCGCGCTGCCGGCCATCCCACGTCGGCCACCGCCGTGGGCTCCATGTTCAGCGTGTTCCTGCGGGGGACGGCCCCCCGGAACTGGGAGGAGGTCAAAGGCAGCGACGCCGCCACCTTCCGGCGCTTCTTCTGGGCCATGCAGGAACGCGGGGTCTACCTGGCCCCCAGCGCCTTCGAGGCCGGCTTCACGTCCTTCCTGCACACCGACGCCCTGGTGGAACAGACCCTGGCTGCCGCCCGGGAGAGCTTCGCCGCCATCGGCTGACGGAGCGCAGAGCGGAAGGCTGACGGAGGGCCGAAAGAAACCCCTGAAACGAAGACGCGCGCCGTGAGGCGCGCGTGTTCGTTGTTATTTCAGGATGCTCGTCAGGGCCCGAAGGCAACATTCCATGTCAGCGCCTCCTCATGAGCACGGGCCGGGCCAGCAGGGCTGATTCGTTGAAAATCAGGGGTTTGGCTGCGTTCGACCCGGCGAAAGCCAGCGAAACCACGACATCGCTGTCCTGCTTGTCCCTGGTGCATTGCGTCACACCGCATTGTACTGCGGCGCCAGCAGCGACATCCATGTCAGGGGCCACGGGGAGCCCCGGGACGTTCTCCCCGGCCGAGCGTGCAGATCCGGATCGAGCCCCGGGGGCTCCGCAACTTGACCGAGGGGATGTGCGATACAGTGGGTGTCCCAACTGGAACGGTTGGGTTCCACGCCAGAACACGCCAAACAGGAGAACACGATGAACATCATGAACAACGTCCTCGGTGCCATGGGTCTCAGCCAGGGCAACATGATCCGCAACGCCATGAAGTTCGTCGGCCTCCCCGAGGGCGTCGCCTCGGCCGTCGGTCTCGTGATGGACGTGAAGAACGGCAACCTCGCCTCCGCCCTCTTCAAGACCGGCCCCGCCCTCCTGCAGGCCCTCACCGGTGGCAAGGCTGGCCAGGCCAACAGCGTTGAGCGCCCCTCCTCCTTCTTTGGAACCATCGCCAAGGTTGCAGGCTTCGCGGTTGCAGGCGTTCTTGGAGCAAAAGTCCTTGGTGGCGTGCTCGGCACCGGTACGGCCCTCGGCGGCCTGTCCGGCATGACCAAGGGCATCCTCGGCATCGCCGGCGGCCTCGGCCTGGCGGCGGTCGGCGGCACCGCTGGCAAGATGCTGTTCAACCTGGCCGGTTTCGGCGGCCCCGGTGGCGCCATCAACGAGAAGACCCTGATCGGCGCCAGCCGCACCCAGGGCGGCCCCGGTTCGGCCCTCGCGGCCCTGCCCAAGCCCGCGATGTTTGAAGACATCGTCGCCGCCTTCATGGTCGACTTCGTCAAGGACAAGCAGAACGAGATCGAGAAGAAGCTCGACGGTCTGCGCCAGAACGCCCAGAACGCCGGCAAGACCGGTGGCGACAAGGCCGGCGGCTTCTTCGGCGGCATCGTCAACACCCTCACGGGCGGCCTGACGGGCAAGGCTGAAAACGCCAAGAGCTCCGAGAGCGGCGAGAGCCGGAACATCGAGTTCGAAATGCTGAAGAACGAGATGCAGAAGCTCTCGCAGATGCAGCAGGCGATGTCGGGCGTCCTCAACGCCATGAACGAAACGGCGATGAAGGCCATCAGCGCCATCCGCTGAGCCCACGCGGTCACGCAGGGAAAAAGGCGCCGGCAACGGCGCCTTTTTTCATGGCCTGCATCGACGAACCCGGTGTCCAAGAGACCAGTGTCTCCCGGAAATCCGTGTCTCCCCGAAATCCGTGTCTCCCGGAAACCCGTGTCTCCCGGAAACCCGTGTCTCCACGAAACCCGTGTCTCCCCGAAATCCGTTTCTCCCCGAAATCCGTTTCTCCCCGAAATCCGTGTCTCCCCGAGAGCCCGTTCTCCCCGAAATCCGTGTCTCCCCGAAATCCGTTTCTCCCCGAAATCCGTGTCTCCCCGAAATCCGTGTCTCCCCGAGAGCCCGTTCTCCCCGAAACCCGAGTCTCCCTGGAAACACAACGGGCTGCGACAGCGCAGCCCGTTTCCACGACATCCATCATTGAGGGTCAGGGACCGAGGAAGCGGGCGGCCTCGTAGAGTTCGTCGTCGTTGATCGAGGCGGCGCGCTCCACCGGCGGCGCCGCCACCACCCGCTGCCGATGGCTGACGTCGACGACGCGGTAGAGCAGCTCGATCAAGGGGCTGATGGCCACGGGCTTTTCCAGGAAGAAGTGCACGTGACTCTTGTTGATGGCGTCCGAAAGCATGGCCATGCTTGGGCTGCCCGTGGTGAGCAACCGTGCCGCATGGGGCACCTGCAAACGTGCCGCCGCCAGCAGTTCGAGCCCCGTCATCTCGGGCATGAAATGGTCGCTGATGATGGCGAGGGGCTCGTTGGACTTCATGTACAACAGGGCCTCCCGCGGATCCGTCGTCCCCCAGACCGGAAACCCGGCGCTCTTCAGCACCCGGGTCAAAGAAGAAATGATGAGTGGTTCGTCGTCCACCAAAACGATGGTCTCTGCCATCGGACCTCCCTGTGTGCCCGCTCTCTCCCCACAGGTCGGCAGGACCCGGCGGAACTACAGCCAAAGCACGCGGAAGGTGCTGATCTCGCTGACGATTTCGTGAAGGCCCGCGTCAACGGCCTGACTCGGGCGGAGATCCGCGCCTCCTGTTGGACACCGGCGGACGCGTGCTGGATGGCTGCGTGACGAGGCAGACGACGGGGGGCGCCGCTGGGTGTCAGAAGTCTGACGGAAGTCTTTCTCAACAGGCGCCTCCTCAAAATGTCGCTCAGCGTGCCGACAGTCCCCATGAACACCCGGAGGACTCATGTCACGCTCGCTCCCTTTCACGCGATCCACCCTCAGTCTGCTCGCAGCCTGTGCCCTGACGGCCTGTGGCGATGAGCCCTTCGAACTCGACGTGACCGACGGCATCCCCGAGTTCAACGGCGCCCTCACGGCTCTCGCCACGCCCTGCGCGTTTGTGGGCAGCAGCGGCATTGCGACGGTCACGCTGGCCTCGGCGGAAATCGCCCTGATCTCCCGGCGGGCGGTCGATTCCGCCATCCTCGCCAACGGCGTGGCTTGCGGCACGGCGACGGCGACGTTGTTGAAGCGCTTGAACATCACGGGCGCTGGCGGTGACGAGACCGTCATTCTCGACTTCCAAAACGGCCTGTTTGGCGCTGGCACCACCGCCTCCGCTGGCATCGTCGTCGATCTTCTCGGCGGCACCGGCGACGCTCTCAAGTTCCGCGGTCAAAAGACCGCCGACACGCTCACCTTCGGGGCCGATGGCATCAACACCGCCGCCGACACGGCCCGCGACGTCACGGTCACTGGCGTCGAGACCTTCGTCGTCGCCAGCGGCGACGGCAACGACATCGTCACCGGTGCGGGCGGAGCTGGTACCGGGACGGTTTTTACCTCGGCCCTCACAGTCTTTGGCGGCATTGGCAACGACACCATCACCGGCGGCACCGGCGCTGACACCCTCAGCGGCGGCGACGGCGCCGACATCATGAGTGGCGGCCTGGGCGACGACAGCCTCGACGGCGGCGCGGGCAACGACACCTTCAACGAAGGTGCCGTCGACAGCGGTTCCGACACCTTCGTCGGCGGCGCCGACACCGACACCGTCAGCTATGCCCTGCGCACGGCGGCGGTGACGGCCACCATCGAGACCAGTGGTGTCGGCACCGACAACGACGGCGAAGCCAGCGAAGGCGACGACGTCGATGACGACATCGAAGGTCTGACCGGCGGCACCGCCGACGACACCCTGACCTGTGCGGCCACCGCCTGCGTCCTGATTGGTGGCCTCGGCGCCGATACCCTCACGGGTGGTGCTGGCAACGACACCATCAGCGGTGGTGCTGGCAACGACGTCATTGACGGCGGCGACGGCGACGACGTCTTGAACGGCGACGCTGACGACGACACCTTCGACGAAGGCTCGGCGGACAATGGCAGCGACATCATCAACGGTGGCGCAGGCATCGACGAAGTCGACTACTCGGCCCGCACCGCCGCCCTCACTGTCACCATGGACGGCGCGGCCGCCGACGATGGCCTCTCGGGCGAAGCCGACAACGTCAAGGGCGATGTCGAGAACATCCTCGGCGGCACCGCTGCCGACACCATCACCGGCAACGCCCTGGCCAACACCATCACCGGTGGCGCTGGCGACGACGTCCTGACCGGCGGCGCTGGCGACGACACCTTCGACGAAGGCGCTGCCGACAGCGGCTCAGACACCTTCAACGGCGGCCTGGGAACCGACACCGTCGACTACTCGGCCCGCGTCGCCGCCCTGACGGTCACCATGGACGGGGTCGCCGCCGACGACGGCCTCAGCGGCGAGGCCGACGACGTCAAGGCCGACGTCGAGAACTGCCTCGGTGGTGACGAGGCCGACACCATCACCGGCAACGCCAGTGACAACCGCCTGGTGGGCGGCGCCGAAGACGACACCCTGAACGGTGGTGCCGGCAACGACACCCTCGAAGGCGGCCTCGGCGATGACACCCTCAACGGCGACGCCGGCGACGACGTTCTCGACGGCGAAGCAGGCACCGACGTCCTCGACGCCGGCGCGGGCGACGGCGACATCTGCTTCGAGACCGCCACCAACTGCGAACTCTGAGCTGGTCGTCCTCGCGGGACACGTTCTGAGTCTTCTGCGGCCTTGCCGCAGCACACCGACCACCGCTGACGCGGTGGTCGGTGTCGTTTGTGGGCCTTGCCCCACTGCGCGCCACTGCGCGCCCCTGCGCGCCCCTGCGCCCCCCTGCGCGCCCCTGCGCGCCCCTGCGCGCCCTGCGCGCCCTGCGCGCCCCTGCGCGCCCCTGCGGCCTCGGGAGGCCCTGCGTGTCAGGCGCTGTGGGTGGCTGTCAGGAGGTGTCGGTGGCTGTGGGGACTTGTCGGCGGGGCAGGCCAAGGCCAGCTCCGCAGGCGGCGGGGCGGCAGCGCCTCAAGGCCATCGGGATCGCGACGAAGGCAGAGGGCAGTTGTCGCCCCCCGAGGAACTCCATGCCGACCAATGACTCCCCGCACCTCTCCTGCCACCGCTTCACGGGGCGGTCGGCCTGGCTGTTGGCCTGTGTGCTGACGGCGGTGCCCCTGAGCGGCTGCCCCGCTGACGGCGGGCCAGGTGGGGACGGCGATGGTGGTGACGGCGGTGACCCCGAGCCCGTCGTCGAGGTGGCCCCTGGCCTCAGTTCCGTGCGGGCTCGCGCCATTGGCCGCCTGAGCGGCGACCTCCGCCTTGAGGTATCGGGGACCGACCTGCAAGACGACGCCGCCGGCATCGACATCCGATTGGTGTCGGCCACTGGCGCCGACGTCGTCTACTTCGACAGCGACTTCGACGGCCTCGTCGACGCCGCCCGCGCCTTCGTCCCCTTCGACCAGGCCGCCACCGTTGCCGCCGACCACAGCTTCACGGCCATCGTGACCCTGGCGGGCATCCCCGCCGTGCCCGGTGTGCTGGCCTCGGTCGACGTCAGCGTCGTCGACGGCGCGGGCAATGCCTCGGCATCGTCGACCGCACCGGTGGTTGTGCCCCCGGAGGTGGGCGAAGGATCCCCCTGCGATCCGCTCTTCATCGAAAACCGCTGTGGCGCCGACCTGGGCTGCAAGGGGACGCCAACGGTGTGCGCCCCCCCAGAGGCCCCTGTCTTGACCCGCCTGGCCTATTTGACGCCCGCCCAGCCCGAGCTGTCCGGACCCCGCCTGCTCCTGGAGGGCATCGACGCCGACCAGGACGTCGTCGTGGTCCATCTGGAGTTCATGGATGCCGAGGGCACACCGGTGGCCCTCGATCTGGACGGCGACGACGTTGGCGATGCCAGCACCTTCGACCTCGACCTGAGCGACACCGACGGCACCGCCGCGTTTGCTGCCGCCCGGGACATGGGGCTTTTTCTGCAGGACACCGTGCAGCAGATTGCGGCCACCGCCGAGGACGCCGGTGGCCGCGTCGGTGAGCGCCTGGTGGCCACATTGTCGACAGCCCCCATTCGCCAGGCAGGGCAGGCCTGCAGCGCCCTGGGCTTTGACGTTTGCGTCGACGGCGCCGTCTGCAATCCCGGCGCCAGCGGGGCGACCGCCTGCCAGGCTGTGGGCGCCTTGAGAACCACCCAATGCCGCGAGGCCGAGGTCATGACCCTGAGCGGCCCCGGTCAGGTCAGCCACGTCGGCGTCGTCGACGGGCCCTCAGTGTGGGACCCACCAACGGATTGCTCCCCCAACGATCCGACCGATCGTCCCGAGGCCGTGGTCCAGCTGGTCCTCGAGCAGGACGTGGCCCGCCTGACCATCACCACCAACACGCCCCAGACCACGTTTGACACCGTCATGTACGTGTTGTCGACGTGCAGCACCGACGGCGACGTCGCCCTGCGCTGCGCCGACGACGCCGAACAATCCGTCGCCTCCACCATCGAGCTCACCGGGGTGGCCGCAGGGACCTACGCCATCATCATCGACAGCTTCGGCCCCGCCGGCGGCACCTTCGGTGTGTCCGCCATCGCCGACTGAGGGCCCATGGCCAGCAACTGCTCGCCCGCTCACGTCAGCTCAGCAGGTCAGCTCAGGAGTCACCGATGCAACAGCCGCAGATCCATCGCTTTCAAGCATCCACTGTCGAGGTGGAGGAGGTCGCCGCCCTCGACGTCGACGGCTTGTTGGAACAGCTCAGGCGGCTCTTTCGCAGCGCGGCCTGGACGCCCCCCGTGCCCCCAAGCGTCGCCATGAAGGTGATTGCCCTCTCCAACGACAAAGACGCCAACGCCGGCAAGATCGCGGCGCTGTTTCAACAAGACCCGATGTTGTCAGCGCGGGTGTTGCGGGTCGCGAAGTCGCCGTTCTTCGGATCGGCCAAGCTGACGTCGATTCACGACGCCATCGTCCGCGTCGGCCTGCGTCAGATGCAGGCGGTGGTGCTGGAAGCGGCCCTGGAACTGCGGGTGTTTCACAGCGACGCGTTCGGGCCCTGGATGGAGCAGATCCGCAAACACTCGGTGGCCACAGCCCACGCCGCCCGCATGGTGGCCAAGGAATTCGGCGTCGACCCCGAGAGTGCCTTCGTGGCTGGCCTGCTCCACGACATCGGCAGCGCCGGGGCCCTCGGGGCCATCGGTGATCGCCCGGGGCTGTTTCCCAACGTCGACACGTCGGCCCTGGCCGCCGCCATGGATGACCTCCACGGCGAGGTCGGTGGCATCGTCGCCGAGGCCTGGAAGATGCCCGCCGAGATTCACCAACTGGTGAGCCACCACCATCACGTGCATCAGGCGACGTCCCCCAACCGCTTGCTGGCGGTCCTCGTCGTCAGCGAGACCCTGGCGAGCCTCAATGGCTTCGGCGTCGTGGCCGAGGGCAACGTCAACCTCGATCCCTCCCTCGACGACGACGTCAGCTTGGCCTGTCAGGTCCTCGGTATCGACGGCAACCGGATGCAGCGCCTGGTGCAACTGACCCAGCCTGTGCTCGCCCTGCTCTGAGTGACGTCGACGGAGCGGGAACCCTGTGCCACGGTTGCGCCGAGCATGCCGTCAGCCACCCGACACGCCATCGCGACCATGAACGAGGGGCCGCTGCACGCGTCCCTGAAGGCCTGGTACGCCGAGCCCGGTGATCGTGAAGAGGTCCCCGTCGACGGGCGACAGATTGACCTCGTGCGCGGCACAACCCTCATCGAGATTCAGACCAAGAGCCTTGGGTCCCTGTCGCCCAAACTCGAAGCCCTGCTCGGCCACCATCGGGTCGTCGTCGTGCACCCGGTGGGCATCGAGAAGTGGGTCGTCCGCCTCGACGACGACGGCGGCGTCATTGGCCGTCGCAAGTCACCGAAGCGTGGACGACTCGAAGATGCCTTCGGGGAGCTGGTCGGCCTGGCCAAAGTCCTCGCCCATCCGAACTTCTCGCTGGAGATTCTGCTCGTCGCCGAAGACGAGGTCCGTCGCCATGAGCCCGGTCGGGTCTGGCGTCGCAAGGGGTGGGTGATTGTCGAGCGACGGCTGGTGAACGTGCTGGAGCGACGGACGTTTCAGGGCGGCACCGCGTTTCGCGACCTGTTGCCCGCGGGGCTGCCGGCGCCATTCACCACCGCCCAGCTTGCTGAGAGCCTCGGCATTCCCCGGGACCTCGCCCAGAAGATGGCCTATTGCCTGCGCGCCGCGGGCGCCCTCGTCGAAGACGGCAAGCACGGCAACGCTCGCCTGTTCCGGTCGGTGCCGGGCTGATACCGGGCTGATACCGGGCTGAAACCGGGCTGTGACGCGCTGATCCGTCAGCCGACGACGGTGGTGGATCGAGACCAATGACAACGCTAGACAAGGTCCAACCCGGTGCCCAATCGAGGGCACCACGGAGGATTCCATGTCGCTCGTTCAGAAGCCCGCTCCCGACTTCACCGTTGATGCCGTCATGCCCAATGGCGAGACCAAGAGCCTGAGCCTGTCGTCGTTCAAGGGCAGCAAATACGTCGTGCTGTTCTTCTACCCCTTCGACTTCACCTTCGTGTGCCCCACGGAAATCCTCGCCTTCTCGAACCACATCGAAGAGTTCAAGAAGCGCGGCGTCGAAGTCCTCGGCTGCAGCATCGACAGCGACCACGTGCACCGCGCCTGGCGCAACACCAAGGTCGCCGAGGGTGGCATCGGCAACATCGCCTATCCCCTCCTCGCTGACGTCAACAAGGAGATTGCCCGTTCCTACGGCGTGCTCCTCGAGGGCGGCATGGCCCTGCGCGGCACGTTCCTCATCGACAAGTCGGGCACCGTTCGCCAGGAAACCGTCAACGACCTGCCCCTGGGCCGTTCCGTCGAGGAGACCCTCCGCCTCGTCGACGCCTTGCAGCACACCGAAGAGCACGGCGAGGTCTGCCCCGCCGGCTGGCACAAGGGCTCCACCGCCATGAAGGCCGACCCCAAGGGCGTCGCCTCCTACCTGGCCGACAACGCCAGCAAGCTCTGAACCACGACGTCGGTGGCTTTGGCTGCTGAAACAAAAACGCCCGCCGACCACCAGGGTCTGCGGGCGTTTCTGTTCATGGACCAGGCTCAGGCCGACTCGGCCAACGTGCGGTAGGCGGGCAAAAAGGCTTGCTTGCGGGCGGTGCGGACGTCGTCGGCGGGCAGCTCAAAGGGCTTGGGCTGCATGGCCAGCAGGGCGGCTTCGTCGACGGCGTCGATGAGCTCCGGCGGCAGGTATTGGCCGGCATAGGTCCGGTAGACCCCCGAGGTGATGAAGAAGTCGAACAGCATCGGGTCGAGGTGGTTGTCCTTCTTCATGAAGGCCATGATTTTCATGGTCTCGGACAGGGTCTTGGCTTTCTTGTAGGGCCGGTCCTGGGCCGTCAGGGCTTCAAAGACGTCGGCGATGGCCATCATCCGCGCGGGCAGGGACATGTCGCCGCCGTAGATGCCCTTGGGGTAGCCGCCGCCATCCATCTTTTCGTGGTGGCCGCCGGCGTATTCGGGGACCCGGCGCAGGTTGCGGGGGAAGGGCAGGGCCTCAAGCATCTTGATGGTCTGCACCATGTGGCCGTTGATGATCAGGCGCTCGTCCTCGGTCAGCGTGCCCCGCGAAATACAGAGGTTGTCGACCTCATCGGCGGAGAGCAGGGGCCAGGTCTTGCCGCCGATGACCACGGTGCGCTGGGCGATTTCGCGAATGCGCGCTTGCTTGTCGGGGGGCAGGAATTCGCCGCCGACGTTGCTCGTCTCCAGGAAGCTCAGCTCCTCGTCGAGGCCCGCGAGCTCGCTCTCGAGAAAGGCGCGGTCTTCCAGGGTCGTGACGTTGTGGCCCAGCTTCAACAAGGCGATCTCGAGGTCACGACGACGGATTTCGAAGCGGGCCCGCACGCTTTCCATGCGGTCGTGAATGGTCTCGAGCTTGGTGGCTTTGTCCATCACGTGGATGGGGGTGACGACCTTGCCGCAATCATGGAGCCAGGCCGCGATCCGCAGCTCGTACCATTCGTCGTCGTTGAGGCTGAAGTCCTTGAGGGGCCCGCTGTCGGCGTCACAGGCGGCCCGGGCCAGCAGCTGGGTGATGATCGGCACGCGGGTGCAATGGCCACCGGTGTAGGGGCTCTTGGCGTCGATGGCGTTGGCGATGAGCTCGATGAAGCTCTCGAGCAGTGCCTTCTGGGCGTGGAGCAGGTGCTGGTTGTCGAGGGCGATGGCCGCCTGGGACGCGAGGGACTCGACGATCTCCTGCTTCTCGGCGTCGAAGGCGACGACGTTGTCGTTGTCGTCGCGGGCGTTGATGAGCTGCAGCACGCCAATGACGCGGCCCTCGTTGTTGCGCATCGGAATCGTCAGGAACGACTTGCTGCGGTAGCCGGTCTTCTCGTCGAAGGCCTTGGTCCCCGAGAAATCAAAGCCCGGGGCGGTGTAGGCATCGGCGATGTTGACCGAGCGTTTGGTGGTGGCGCAGTAGGAGGCGACGTTCTTGTGATTCGGCTTGCCGTCGTCGTCGTAGAGGGGGACCGGATAGAGGTCGATGGGCTCCCCCGTCGTGCCGCCGCGGGCCACCTTGAGGGTGTCGTTGCGCAAGATGGCGAAGCGCAGATGGGTGGTCTCGCTCAGGCTGTCACCAGACTCGTTGTCCATCGCCAGGTAGAGGGTGCCGCCGTCGGCGCGGGTGAGGTCCTTGGCTTCGAGGAGGATCAACTCGACGAGCCGGTCCTTGTTCTGCTCGGCAGACAGGGCGACGCCGACGCGGTTGAGGCGCTCCAGGTCGCGGGCCCGACGCGCCCAATCGACGGTGGTGGCGGCGGCGGCGGCGGCGTTTTGCTGCATCGCGTCAGGACCCTGCATGGAACAACCTCCGACAGCTCTGTGTCTTGCTAGCATGCTGTCCATGCTTCCTCGACTTCGCCCCCTCTTGCGCATTGCTGCTCTCCTGGCCGTCGCTGTCGGCGTGACCGCCTGCAACCCACCGCCCCGGGATTCATTTCAGCAATGGGTGGCCCGGGACGCTTGGGATCAGGGCTGCGCCGAGCAAGCCATGGTTGAGCGCTGGGCTGTGCAGAATGCCCGCTGGAAAATCGAAGGGGAGGTCTTCGTCGTCGACATCGACGCCACCTTCAAGCTGGCCAACGCCTGCCAGGGCGGGCTGTCCCTGGGTGGCATCAACGTCAAGGACCTCCTCGAAAAGGGCGGCGGCTCGATTTCGCGGTCCTACAAACAGTTCGAGACCGTCGAGTTCAAGAGCACCGTCGAGATGTCCAAGTGCAAGAAGGCCGACAAGGTCGGCTGGTCGCTGCCCGGCAAAGAGAGCACCCGCTGCTGGACCGGCCCAAGCCTCCTCGACAAATGAGCCGCTTTCTGTGGGTTCGACGTGTCGGCCGTTCTCCAATGCCCGCGAATGGGTGATGCGACGGGCATGTCTGCCTTGACGCCTCTGAGCACACCGCGGGGCTGGTGCGAGTTGCGGGGCGCCTTCGGTGACGTCGTCGGCGTCCTTGGCGAACCCCTGGCCCATGTCCGGGGCGACGCTCTCACCCCGGTGAGCGTCCTCGGGGTCCTCGACGTCGTCGATGGGGCCCGGTCTGATTTGGCTGACGACGAGCGAATCGTGTTTGTGCTGGGCTACGAGGCCTGTTGCGCCCTCGACCCGCGGACGCGCCACAAGATGCCTGACCCGGCCCTCGGGCCTGCGGCCATCGCCTGGCGCTTGCGGGTGACGCCTTTGTCGTCGACAGCGCCGACCGCGTCGCCACCGACGTCGATCTCAGCCGCGCCGTCGCTCACGTTGCGGACGACGGCGGCTGCGCGCGACCGCCACCGGGCCCGCATTCGCGACTGCCGCGAGGCGCTGCTCGACGGCGTCATCTACCAGGCCAACCTCGCCCACCGCCTCACCATCGACGCCGGCGACGTCGACGCTGGCCACGCCTTCTTCGTCGCCCACGCCGGGCCCACCGCCTGCGCCGCCTTCGTCGACATGCCTGGTTTTGGCTCCCTCATTTCGTTGTCCCCCGAGCGCTTCGTCACCGCCGACCTCGACGCCCACCAGGCTTTCACCTACCCGATCAAGGGCACCGTCAAGCGCAGCGGCGACGACGACGACGAGGTCGCCCGCCTGCGAGCGTCGGACAAGGATCGGGCGGAGCACGTCATGATTGTCGACCTGCTGCGCAACGATTTGGGGCGGGTGGCCGTGCCCGGCGGCGTCAGCGTCCAATCACTGATGCACGTGGTGTCGACGTCGAGCGTCCATCACCTGGAGAGCACCATCGCCGCGCGCTTGCGGGACGACGTGGGCGTGGCCCAACTCCTCGTGGCGGTGGCCCCCGGTGGCAGCATCACGGGGGCGCCCAAATCGGCCGCCGTCGACGTCATTGCCGCCCTCGAAGACGGGCCCCGCGGGGCCTATACCGGCGTCCTCGGGGTGGTGGACGGCCACGGGCACCTGGTGACGTCGCTGTTGATTCGCACCTGGATTCGCCCCGACCAGGGCTCCGGCAGCCTGCACGTCGGCGGCGGCATCGTCGTCGACAGCGACCCCGACGCCGAGTGGCTGGAGACCCTGCACAAGGCGGCCGCTTTTGGCCAGGTGGTCATCGACGACGACGCCTGAACCGTGCCTCAGGTCTGGGCGTTCTGGTGGGCGCGCCAGGCGGCCTGCACCCGGTCGACGAGGTTGGCGTCGTCGAGGGTGATGGCCAACGCCGCCAGCAGGGCCGCGTCGGGACCACGCCAACGCAGGTCGTCCACCGTCGTCGACAGCGGCACCGTCGTCACCAGGGTGGTCAGCACTTTGTAGAGCCTGGCCTTGTCGCGATGGGCCGTGAGGGTGGCCGCCAGGCCGTCGGCGCCGCGCAGCTTGAGCTCCTTGGGCCAGGGGCCGTCGGGGATGGCCTCCAGGGACCCGTAGTGACGCAGCAGGGCCGCCGCCGACTTCATGCCGAAGCCGGGCAGGCCCGGAACGCCGTCGGCGTCATCGCCCACCAGGGCCAGCAGGTCGGCAATGGCCGTGGGGGGCACGCCAAACTTCGCCAGCACCCCTTCTTCGTCGAGGGTGCTTTTGCGAATCCGGTCCACGCACACGATGCGCGAGCCGGTGACCACCTGGGTGAGGTCTTTGTCGGGGGAGCACACCCGCACCTGGGTGACCCGCGGATCGGCGCCAGCCCGCACGGCCATGGTGGCGAGGGCGTCGTCGCATTCGAAGTCAATCATCGACCAGGTCACGAGGCCCAGGGCCCGGCTGGCTTCCTCGACGAGGGGGAACTGGCCAAAGAGGTTCGGGTCGATGCCCGCGCCCGTCTTGTAGCCGGCGAACAGGCCGTTGCGGAACGACTCGATGACGGTGTCGAAGGCGATGCCGACGTGGGTGACGTCGGGCTCGCGCAGCAGGGACAACATCGTCGACACCAGCGCCCGGGTGGCCCCGATCTCGACGCCGTCGGGGCGTTTGCGGGACGGGGCCCCAAAGAAGCACCGAAACAATTCGAAGGTGCCGTCGACGACGCAAACCACCGTCATGGTCAGCCCACGGCCGTGCGGCTGCGCGCGGCCTTCTTGCGGCCCACGGATCCCAGCGAGGCGTCGTGGCTCATGCGCTCCCGGGGGGCCCGAAACAGGTGCATGGGCGAATAGTGACGGAAATTCGAGACCTTGGACGTGTAGCAGCACGCGTAGAGCTCGACCTGGGCGCCAAAGCGGCTGAGCTCGTTGCTGGCCTTGAACAGGCGCCCCCAGGAGACATTGAAGCTCTTGTCGAGCTCGTCCTGGTGATCGAGGGCTTCCCGATCGAGGCCCCGCAGGGTGCGCTTGGCGACGTCGACCTCTTTGCGGAGGCGCTTGGCGGCGTCCTCCAGCTCGGCCTTCTGCCCCTCGTCGATGCGCGCGCCCTTGTCGGCCAGGGCGGTGTCGAGGCGGTCCAGGAGAGCCCGGTGGACGGCGATGTCCTCGTCGAGGGTGTGGCGCTGGTTGTCGACGTCGTCGATGGCCTGGATGCGCTCGCCGTTGGCGAGGGTGCCCCCGATCTCGTGCTCGAGCTCTTCCACCACCAGACAGGTGCGCCAGCGGCTGTCGCGACGGCTGCGGACGATGTCGCCGAAGATGTGGTCGCCGACGTAGAGGATTTCCTCGCCCTTGGCCGACGCCATGCGCTCGAAGTCGGCGATGTTGCCCCCCTGGTAGACGCGGGCCCGGTCGAAGCGTTCGGCGTCGACCTCGCCAATGGTCTGTTCGACGCCCTTCTGGGCGAGGACCTCCAGGAACGGGCGGCGCTCGGTGAAGAACGCCGGCTTCTTGCCGCCGCAGATGACGATGTCGAAGTACGAGCGCCAGGTGCCGTACTCCTTCAACCGCCCCTCGAGGAGGAACGTCATGACGGCGTCGGTGTACAGCCAGTAGGAGTTGGTGAGCAGGAACAGGCGTTTGCCCGCCGAGCGCAGCTTGTGCAGCGTCAGCGGCAGCTCGTCGTCCCGGTCGAAGTAGGTGGCCAGATTGGCGATGATGACGGTCTTGAGGGAGCCGTCGCGGTGGATGGCGTCGATGCCCTCGCGGACGTCGTCAAACAGCTTCCAGGTGTTGATGCGGCCGAGCAGGCGATCCGTGGGGGCGTCTTCGGGCACCGTCAGGGGGGCTGCGCTCTCGCCCGCTTCCACGCGCGCGTCGAAGAAGGCCACCAGATTCGAATAGAGCGCCACCTCGGGCATCGAGAACAGGGTGTCGGCGGAGGCCAGGCTCTCGCTGCCCAGGCGCAGGCGGGCATGGGCGTACAGGGTCTGGATGTCGTCGACGCTCAGGCGACGCTGGCCATGCCAGGCCCGGGCCACGCGGCCGTGGGTGTCCATCTTCAAGACGTTGCCCGTACGCTTGTCGACGACGAGGCCGCGGATGACGGTGGCGGGGTCGTAGGGCAGGGTGCGGATGGCTTCGGGATAGCCCATGCCCACGAGCCGCTCGACGGTGAGGTCGTATTGCAGCTGCTCCATGGGGGCCTTCTTGTAGATGGCCAGGGTGTAGTCCATGTCGAAGCCGACGAGCTTGATGCCCGACAGGTCGAGGTCACGGTTGGTGTAGACCGCCCGCTCGGCGGCAAAGACCCCTTCGTCGGCGTCGATGAGTTGGAGGAGGGGAAGGGGGACGGGCGTGAAGGGTGACTGGGCCATGGGGCTGTGACCCTACGCCATCCCCGTCGTCACCGTCGACAGCAGGCCTCTTTGTCCCAACACAGTCTCCCAATGCATCCCCAGAAACGTTCCGCCAAAAACACAGCGCGACCGTGAGGCCGCGCTGTGCAGGGCTGGTGCCGTGTCAGGCAGGAGGTCAGCCAACCCACCAGCCGACGACGTTGGCCATGCCGAGGAACAGGCTCAGCAACGAGGCGATGAGGAACTGGAAGAAGAGCTGCCAGAACATGAACACGACGGTGCGGGCGGTGTCGGTGCCGTGGATGACCCGAACCACCTGAAACCAGGCCGCGATGCCGCCCATCAGCGCCAGGGTGTCGCCGAGGGGCCCGAGGTACTGGGCCACCAGCCCGATGATCTGCATGAGGCCAAGGGCGAGGAGGCCGACCATGGCGGCCTTGCCGAGGCCGCCCTTGAGGCCCAGCGCCTTGCCGGCCAGCAGGGGGGAGACGATGAGCGAGGCCAGGGACGCAATGATGGCGATGATGATCACGGGAACCTCCGTCGGACGACCTCTGTGGGTCTAACACCCGCACCCGGTGAGATCACGTTGGCGACCCCCGGGATCAACCCGGGCCCGAAGCAGTGGCTCACAGCGCCGACGTCACCACACCGGCACCCACATCCACCGACAATGTCGGCAGCTGACGCCAATCGGCGTCGACGGAGATCACCGCATGACAACGCCCTCCCTGGCGGATCCACAGGGAGCCGTCGTCGTGGGCCTCGAGGAGGGGTTCGAGGGTCTGGCCCGCCGCCCGACCCAGCAGGGCCCACAAGCGGCCCCCCATGACGGGGACCCGCAGGCGGTGGTCGCTGCCGACGGCAATGGTGCCCGGCACTGGTTCATCGACCCCGGTGCTGAGGTGCATGACGAGCTCGCCGTCCCGATGATGGACCTCACGCACCATCACGGGCGCGTCTTCGCAGGCGAAGGGCATGACATCCCGGCCGGTGGTGACGATGAGCTCGCCGTCGTCGGCGCGGGCCACGCTGCGGTCCAGCAGCCCCGACAGCCCGGCGTGGAAGATGCGGTCCCCGTCGTGGAACCAGTTGCCCCGCCGGGACAAGAACAACCCCGCCGGCGCATCGGGACGGCTCTCTTCGCTGTCGTCACGAGGGTCACGCATGGCCTTCATGCTGGGGTAGCTTCACGGGGATGACAAGCGTGGGCACCACCGAAGCGGCAGTCACCCTGCGGCCCCTGCGCATGACCGACAAGCTGGCCATCCGTCGTTGGATGGCCGACCCCGACGTCATTGGCTTCACCGTCGTCGTTCCCGGTCCGGACTATGGGCCGGTGGTGCCCTACGACGCCGAGGCCGCCGACAAATATCTCGAACTGCTGGTGCGAGACCCCGAGCGGCGGAGCTACGCCATCATCGCCAACGGCGAGCACGTCGGAAACGTCGGTCTCAAGCACATCAACCAGCGCCAGGGCACCGCCGAGTGCTTCATCGAGGTGGGTGAGCAGGGGGCGCGGCGCCAGGGCGTCGGCGCCCTGGCCATGAGCGCCTTGCTGGACATCGCCTTCGACGAACTGCGGCTGCAGTCGGTGCGCCTGGGCGTGTTCGCGTTCAACACCGCCGCCATCGCCCTGTACAAAAAGATCGGCTTCGTCGAGGACGGGCGGGCGGGGGACCATTGGCTCGACGGCAGGGCGACCCCCGTCATCGCCATGCGCATCGATCCGCTGCTGTGGATGCGCTCACGTCCCCGCTCCCGTCCCCGCGCCTGAACCGGCCAGCCACTGCCGCAGGATGAACCCCAGCCGCCGTTGCGGCGGCGGCAGCGCGTCAAGCACCCGCCCGCCCAGGACCCGATGCAAGAACGCCCGGCTGTCGTCGTCGACGAAGACGTCGCCACTTCGTTCGCCGAGCCAGGGGCCACCCCTGGCCTCGATGGCGCGCAGCGAAAGGGAGAACGGGCCGCGGGCGCTGTCGAAGAGGGGGACGTCGACAAACGCGTCGGGGAGTTGGTCCGCCTGCAGCAGCCGGCCCCGAACCCGTCGGCGCAGGGCGAGGGGCAGCGTCGCGAAGTCGCCGGCCAGGTGGGCCAACAAGGTGTCGGCGGCGCCCATGACCTTCCCCCGGACGGTGGCCACGATGCTGGCGGGATCGGGGGGCAGGCTGTCGTCGTCCCAGACCGCGACGATGGGCAGTCCCCGGGCGCGCACCTGCTCCTGGGCCACCCACACGCCGCGGGCCAAGACCGTGATGCGGGACACGCTGTCGACGAGGGAGAAGCCGATGGCCCCCCGGCCGTTGGGGGTGTGGATGGTCCGCGGGTACAGCAGGCCCGGGGGAAGCCGCGTGGGGGTTCCAAGGACCGTCCCGTCGAGGAGAACGCGGGCCCGTGGCGACGGCAGCCAGGCCAGGAGTTCGGCGCGCTCATCACGGCGCAACCCCCGGGAACGGCGGAGTTCGACGACGTTGGCCAGGGTATCCGCCCGTCGGCGTGGCCCGTTCCCACCCCCACCGGATGCAAGGCCGGATGCAGTGCCTGAAATGGTGCCTCGTACGGTCAGCAGCTGCCGCGTCGTGCCCGACAGCGAGGCCCCCTCGGCGGTGGCGACGGCGACGAGGAGGTCTGTGCCCCGCTCCCGTTCCACGGCGTGCAGGGCCGCCACGGATGGATGGGCCAGGGCGCTCTCGATGCATTCGACGTCGACGTCGATGGGGTCGCCGTCGTCTTCGACACGGAGGGTGCTGCCGCGACCGCTGATCCGGATGACGCTGGCCTGACGACGCAACGCGTGCCGGACGAGGAGCACCGCCGGGAACGCCTTGCTGCGCAGGTGGCGGTCCGTCAGGGCCCACAAGGCCCGTCGATCGTCGACGGAGACATCAATCATGGGGTTTGCCCCGGGCGGTGGCCTTCCGCCTCGCGCAGGTCCCACAAGGTCGAAGCCTCCCGCTGGAGACGACGCCAGAGCTCATCGCTGGGCAACCCCCGCAGGTCGGGGCCCACCAAAAGCTGGTGGCGTTTGCCGTCGCGGGTGTGGAGCAAGATCTCGGTCAGGCCGGGAGTGCTGCCCGACCGCAGGGCGACGGAGCGAAAGGCCTCGTCGAGGCGGCGTTGGAGGGGCATCAGGTGGGCTGGCAGGGGGGCTTCATCCCACACGTCGACGCGCGGACAGGCGGGCAGAAATGCCTGCAGGGCCCGCACCCGGGGGTGGGTGTCGTCGAGGAGGCGCACGGAGGACGACACACGGCCATCGGCCTTGCCCCGCGCCAGGTGCCCGCCATGGGCCAGGCGTCGGGCCTCGGCCAACGAGATGTCGCCGTGGGACGTCGGCACGATCTGGCGCTCCAGCAGACCGAGGGAATCGGCGGCCCCGCTTCGCAGGCCCGCCACAAACAGGTCCATCACATCCCGCTCCACATGGAGGGCAGGCTGGTGGCTCTGTCGGCGCCGGCCAACAACGACGACGACGACGACAACAGCAGCCATCAGCAGCAGACCGGCCAGCAGACCCACGACCTCGGCCGGCAGGGCGGCGAAACCGCTGGCGAGACGAGCCTGCGGGGCCGTCGCCAGCATCGCCATCGGTGGCCGAACCGCCGCTGGCACCGGTGTCGCCGCTCTCCCCGCCGTCGTCGCTCTCCCCGCCGTCGTCGATGTCGTCGACAGTGGCGACGGTGCTGTTGCCGTGGCGGTTGGCTGGCCCGGCGAGGACGGCGCTGTTGAAGGTGTCGGGGCTCCCGGGGTGGGCAGCGCGAACAGGGGTGAGGCGTCGACGGTCAGCCAGCGACCCTCGCTGCGGACCTCGGCCCAGGCATGGAGTTCGGTGGCGACGACGTCGTTGCGCACGACGAAGCCGCGGGCGAGGCGGGCCTGAAAGCCGGCCTGTTGCAGGGCCCGCACCACGACGGTGTTGATGACGTCGCAGTCGCCGATGCCAAGGCCCAGGGACCTGGCCACAAACGGGCGCGGGTCGGCGGCGAAGCGGCTGGCGTCGTCGGCGGTGGCCGCGTAGCGGACGCGGTCGGCGACGGCGGTGGCCACGGCCTCGATGGCCGGTCGCCCCGTCAGCCCCCGGGCGGTGTCGACGATGGGGACGAGAGCCGGATCGTCGACGACGGTGGTGCCTGGCGCCCAGGGGGCGTCACTGGCGACGACGAAGAAGACATCGACCACCTGTTCGCCGGTCGTTCCGGTGGCATGGGGGACGTCGTCGAGATGGACCTGGGGCAGGCCATCGGCGGTGAGCCAGATCCGCAGGGCGTGGTCGCCGACGGACGCGCGGACGGGCCACAGCAATTGGGAACTCGGCAGCACCGTGGTCCCCGAGGCCCGCAGTTGCGCCGAGGCCACGATGGGCCCCGGGGCTGGTGGTGACGGCATCCCTGAGCGACGGGACGACGTCGGGCGCAAGCCATCGACGTCGTCGGGGAGGCTGCGGACATCAATGACGAGGTCATCGGAGATGTTGCGGGTGGCGATGGCGAAGCCGGTCACGTCGCTGCCGCGGACGTCGATGCGCGGTGGACCGAGGCGGGCGATGGCGTCGGACACGCTGCGCGGCACCGGGCCCGCGGTGCTCGTGCTCGACGTGCTCGACGTGCTCGACAGGCCCGGCCAGGGCAATGCCCCGAACGTCGACGCAGCGGGGCCGCCGACCGCCCGAACAACGACGACGCCCAGCACCAAGCCCCCCAGGATGGCGGCCATCGCCAGCCCGAGCCCGCGGCCGGTGCGCCCGGTCAGCCAGCGCTGGACAGCCTGTCGAGCTCTCGCGATGAGGGGCAACGGGGCCGCCGCGTCCAGCACCCGACGTTCCAGGGTGCGGGCCCCGTCGTCGCAGGCGGCCACCACGGCCTTGATGGTGTCGTCCTCGACGACGGTGCGGCGGTCGACCAGCACGCTCACGCCGGGGACGTCGACGCGGACCACCAGGCCAAGTCCCCGTCGGGGGCGGTGGCGCAACGACGGCACCAGGGCCGACAGCGAGGTGGCCTCCACCACCCGCAGTCCATGGTGGAAGATCTCGACCCGGGGATTGGCCGACAAGCCGATCATGCCCGAGAAGCCCGGGCCGACGACGGGGGCGGTGGCGACGACGCCTTCCTCCCCTTCGATCGAAAACGGCCGATTGATGATCATGTCGCCAGTGTCGGTCGCCAACAGCAGGGCGGGGGGCAGGCCCGTGAGGCCCTGCACCATTGACGCGTGCTTGATGATGGCCCGACGAAGCGCAGCGTCGCCGAGGGGCCCGGCGCCGTGTCGTGCTCCCACGAGGCGCACCGTGGTCCCCCGGCGCTGCCGTCGGGGCGGGACCTCGGCGATGACGCCGCCCTCGACGTCGATGACGGCGGAAAGGGCGCTGGTGCCGTCGTGGGTGTCGACCTCGATCCGGGTGGGCGAGGCCCGCAGCACCGACCAGAAGCCGACGCCGAAGCAGCCGGCGGCCTGGCCATTGGCGGCCTTGCGTGACGAGAACAGCCGCAGCAGTTGGGCCGCCACCACCTCCCGGGACATGCCGCTGCCGTCGTCGTCGACGACCACATCGGCGCCGTCGCGGTGGAAACGGATGCGCCGGGCGCCGGCATCGCGGGCGTTTTGCACCAGTTCCCGAACCCAGATGGTGTCGTCGTCGCCGTAGCGCCTGGCTTCCACCAGGCACAGCGCCAGGAAGTCGCGAACGTGGCCGTCGTGGCCGTCGTGGCCGTCGTGGCTGCCGGATCGGGCGGAGACGTCAGCAAGGGGGACCACGCCGTGAGCATGACCCGCCGGGCCGCCGGGGTCGACTCGCGGGGGCGGCTGTCGTAGGTCACGGGGGTGCCCTTTCGCGCGATCCTGGAGACCCTCGTCCACGGCAATACTCCCGCCGTGCGCGGGGCCATCTTTTGTGACCACGAAGGTGAGCGCGTCGACGCGGTCTGTGGCGACGTTGATGCCTTCACGCTGGACGTGACGGGAGCCACCTTTGCCGCCACGGCGGCCACCATGGTGCGGGGCCAGCGGATGCGGGTGGCGGTGGGTGACGAGGTCCTGTGGATCGTCATGGTGGAGGAGGGCTACTACCTGGTGGTCTTCTGCCGACCGGGCCTCGACATGACCTGCAAGTCGGTGTTTCCCAGCATCGCCGACGCTCTTGCTGCCTACATGTAGGTTTCAGTGCGCTGTCGTCGACGCCTGCCCGACCGGCTACGGTGTCTGGGTGCAATGGCTGATGCGTGCGGTGATGGGTGCTCTGGTGGCGTGCAGCCTTGCCGGATCGACAGCGTGTCGCGGGCGTTTGCCGCCGGGCGCTGACGGCGAAGGCGAGGGCGAGGGTGAGGGTGAGGGTGAGGGTGAGCCACCCGATCCCGAGGCCCTCCGGCGCCTGGTGGGCCGCGGCGAGGCCGTCGTCGCCGACAGCGGTCCAACGCCGCCGTCGACAGCCTTGCCCGCCCCTCCCACCGACGTCGTCGCCGTCGACCTCGGCACCCTGGTGGTGGGTGACAACGGCCGCACGGGCCCCCTGCACATCGACGTCGACGACCGCATCCGTGGCATCACGGTGGTCGTCTACGGCGACGACGACGCCTTCGTCATTCCCACCCGGGTCGTGGGGGGAGACGGCGCCGTCGTCGTGGACGACGTGCCGCTTCCGGCCGGGACGCCGGGGCTGTCGCAGATGAAGGGCCTGTCCCGCGGCTTCACGGGCCAGTTCGCCTCGGCCGGGCGGGTCTTGCCCCAGCGAGGCCTGGGCGCGTTTCAGATTCCGTCGAGCCCCGATGTTCCCCTGACCCCGGGGCGCTGGCAGATCGATGTTGGGCAGTTTGACGTCGACAGCAGCGCCAACGCCAACGACCCGATCATCACGGCGCGGCCGGGAGCCGTGCGGGTGTTCGTGCTGCTGCGGGCGGTCCCCGTCGTCGCGGGGGCTGTGGGCCTGGCGTTTCATTTCACCGGGGCCGTCGAGCTGACCGCCGCGTCGGCGCCGTCGTCGCCGGCGTTTCAGGACATGCTGGCCCTGGTGGCCGATGTCTACGGCGGCGTCGACGTCGACGCCACCGACGTGGCCCTGTTTGACGTCGATGATGGTGACGCCGTGCGAACCGTGGTGCTGGAGACGCCGTTTTGCGATGGCGGCGAACTCGATGCCCTGGCAGCCCGGGGCGTGCCCGACCGGCTCAACATCTTTGTCGTCGACCGCTTCGAGTGCGGCGCCTTCGGGCCCTTCTTGCTCGGGATGTCGTCGGGGTTGCCAGCGGTGCCGTGGGCCCGGACCCGGCGATCGGGCGTGGTGGTGGCGGGCAGCTTCCTCCTCGACGATCCGGCTTTGTTCGCCGTCGCCGTCGCCCACGAGATGGGGCACAGCCTCGGCCTGTACCATTCGCGCGAGAACGATCGCTTCAATGCCGACATCTACGACGTGGTGGCCGATACCCCCGACGACGACGATGCCCGGGCCAACCTGATGTACTTCGATGTTTCGCGGGCCTCGGCCCAGTCCCTGAGCGCCGGGCAGGGCCGCGTCATCCAGGCCATGCCGATGGTGTTGCCATCCGTGTTGCCGACGGTGTTGCCATGAGCATGCCCATGGTGTTCATCGTGTGGCTCGCAGCGACGACGACCACGCCCACCGATGCCGCCCTGATGGGGACCGACACCGTGCCGTCGGCGGCCCAGGTCGCCAATGCCAGTGTGTCGGCGTTGTTGGCCGTTGTTGTCGACGGCGATCGAGCTTTGCCCGAGCGAGCCCGCGCGGTGCGTTTGCTGGGCAGTGTCGAAGGCACCGGCGACGCTGGAGCCATCGACGCTGCCGCCATCGACGCTGCCGCCATCGACGCTGCCGCCATCGACAGCACGCTGGCCCAGCTGCGGCGGCAGGCCAGGGGTGAACTCCAGGTCCAGGTCGTGCTGGCCCAGGCGGACCGGGCCCGCCGACGTTCGTTGGCCGAGGCTCGCCAGGTGGCCCTGACCGCCATCGCCGACACCACCTGGCCCGGCATCGTCGTCGCTGGCGTGGTGATCCTGTGGCAGTTGGGGGGACCCGACAGCGAGGTCCGGCTGCGGTCCCTGGCCGTGAACCACGCCGACGCCAGTGTGCGCGGGGCGTGTCGGGGGCGTCTCGCCCAATGGCCGCGAAGCGGTGGCTGGCGGCGAGCCTCGCCAGCCGTGCTAGACCCGCCCCATGGCGGTCCTTCCCCTGCTCCAAGACGGTAGCTGCAGCGTCCAAAACACCTGCCTGACCCGTGCTGACGACGTCCACTCGACGTGTCCCCAACTCTTCAAATGCGGCACCTGTGTCGCCTGGACCCCGCGGGAGAAGAACCGCTTCACGCGCAACTCGGGGCAGTGCCTCCTCGATCGGTCGTCGACCCAGTACCTCGACTGCAACGCGCCCATCTGCCCGTACTACCGGCCCCGCGCCGACAGTCCCGCCGCCGAGGCCTGGAAGCAGCAACCCGTCGCCGAACGAAGCACCGAGGTCCGTCGTCGCACGGGGACCATGACCCGCGAAGCACCGCCGCCGTCCCACGAGGCTGTCGCCCTCGCGGCGTTTCGCGATCATGCCGAGGCGGTGGCCGCCGTCGGCGCGCCGGTTCTGGCGGGCCTCCTTGGGCCCGAGCCCCTCGCCCCCCTGCTGGAGCGCTTTCGCGGCGGCAGCGCCCGGGTGACCGGCGCCGGCGTGTCGCGCCAGGTGCCAATCGAAGCGTTGTGGGGGCGAATTCTGCTGTTGAAACGGTCACTTGCGCAGTTGGACCTCGCCGTGGCCCGTTCGAGCCTGGACAGCGAGACCCGGGGCAAAGTCGAGAAGGACCTCGCCGGCATGGCGGGCTCCATGACGACGTTCAACCTGCTCTTCGCCAAGAAGGAAGATGGCTTCAAGGGCAGCGGCAAGGGCGACTGACGGGTTCAGGTGGAACCACGGAAACCGGACGGAAGCGGGACAGGCAGCCACCAGCGGGCGTGACGTCGACGGGGTCATCGGCGTGTGATCGGCGCCGTCGAATGTGTTGAGCGTTCACGAACATGGCCGAGCCCATGGCGGTGAGTTCGTGCCCCCTGCTAGACTGACAGCCCCGAGCGGGCTGAGGTGAGGTCGGATGACGGTGACCGGTGTGAAGCGATGTCCAAGCTGCGGTCGGGCGTGGGACGGTGTCCTGTGCATGGCCTGTGGCCACGAGGTCGCACCACCGCCACCGCGGGTGTCGACGCCGCCACCGCAGTCAGCACCTGCATCGACGCACCAAACGCCGACGTCGGCGACACCCGCCGCCATTCCCTCGGTTGACCTCGTCAGGGCGGTCACGCCGGTGGCCATCCCCGCCGTGCTCGCGTCCCTGCCGATCCCGCCAGCAACCAAACAGGTCATCGCCCGGGCCTGGCAGGGGCCCGCCGCATTCGCCGCGCTGTTTGTCGCCGGCTTCGCCGTGGCCTTCGTCGTCGGCGCCGTCGTCACCTGGCGCGGTCATGATCCAGCAGCCTTGCTGGCCGAGGGCCGCTTCGACGACACCCTGACCGTCATCGGCGCGGCCAAGGCCCCGTCGGCGGATTGGCGGCGGATTGAAGGCCACGCCCTCCACGCCAAGGGGGACCTCAACGGGATGCTGCTCGCCTACCAGAAGGCCGTTGCCGGCGATGCCGTCGACGACGTTGCTCTCCAGCACACCATCGAAGCCCTCGGCAACGCCCAGACCGCGAGCCTGGCGGTCAAGACCCTCGAGGATTGGCCCGGCGGCGAGAAGGTCGATGAACAGTTGTTGCTGTCGACGACGGATCCCGTCTGGTTGCGTCGCCATCGGGCCACCGATGTGCTGGCCGTGCGGGCCTCGGCGACGCCGCAGCTGCGATTGCAGGCGGCGGTCAAAAACGCCGTTGCCGACACCCGCAGCGACGTCTGTGAACACAAGCTGGCAGGCGTGAAGGCCCTGTACACGTTGGCGGACCAACCTGAGGCAGCCCCGTTGCTCAAGAAGGCCGGCGCCTGGAACGCCGTCTACGACCTGAACGACGCCGTCATCATGCATTTTCCCTGCCTGGGCAAAGACGTGGTGCGCCGCACGGACGCCGCCCTGGCCAAGGTGGAGCGCGAGTAGCGCTGCTGTGGCCAGCAAGAAGAAGCAGCAATCGTCGTCGTCGTCGAGCTCATCATCGTCGAGCTCATCATCGTCGAGCTCATCATCGTCGAGCTCATCATCGTCGGCGGCCAGGCCCCGGCTCCCCAAAGACGTGGTGCTGCTGCAGTTGGCGTTGCTCATCTTGCACGGGGAGCGCCTGACCCACGCGCGCCTCCACGACGAATTTGGCCTCGAGCGCCGGACCGCCGAGCGCTACCTCGGCGACATGCGGCGGGCCGGCTTGCCCATCGCCGTCGTCAAGGAGGGGCGCGACAACGTCTATGCCCTGCATCATCTGCGGACGAGGCTCTCGCTGGAAGCCGTCGACGTGTCGCCGACGGTGGCGAAGTCGTTGTCGCTGTTGGTGGTGGCGGCCGCGCTGCTGCCAAAGAACCTGGGGGTGAGGGAGGCCGTCGACCGCACGGTGCGGCAAGCGTTGCGGGTGCGAGGCCTCAAGATCGCGGGTGAGCTGCGGCGCCTCGAAGACGCCGTCATGGTCCTGGAGAACGACGCCAAGGACTACACGGGCCGCGAAGACGTCTTTGAGGCGGTTTTCGACGCCGTCCTTGAGGGGCAGTTGCTGACCGTCGACTATGTGTCTCCCCGTCGGGGGCCCGAGCAGCGCCAGCTCTACCCGGCGACCATCGGCCTGTACCGCGGGGGGCTCTACGTCCTCGGGGTTGAGCCCGGGCTGTCGCCCCGGCGGGCCCGCTGGTGGGCCCTGGAGCGCTTTGACGACGTGCCGCTCATCGTCGCCGGGGCCAAGCCCCTCACCGTCGGCGATCGCCAGCAGGCCATCCGATCCGCCCGGGCCCGCTGGGGACCAGCAGCCCCCCTCGGGCGCCATGGGGCCACCGCTGACGGCACGGGCCAGGTCACCGACGACGACGATGTGACCCTGGTGACCCTGCACTTTTCAGCCCGGGCGGCGCCGTTTGTGCGGGCCCGCCCCTGGCA
>Ga0247834_1000618_pt1 | contig 68290 bp, 73 predicted proteins | sample LaCruzMarch2015__8_FD_187118 | JGI IMG/M metagenome (GOLD analysis project Ga0247834, IMG submission 187118) | Freshwater microbial communities from meromictic Lake La Cruz, Castile-La Mancha, Spain - LaCruzMarch2015_12m | ecosystem: Environmental > Aquatic > Freshwater > Lake | place: Spain...
TTAGTAATTTCTGTATCTTTGACTAAGTGATGCATCACAGCTTCCTTTTTAAACCTTTAGTCTGGTTTTTTTAAAGGAAGCTTATCTTTTTTTAATGCTTTTTTAAATTTGGTTCACAGAACCTAATTGTCTTGATAGTTCTGTAGAGCGAATTGCAATCGCTTGCGAACCTCCTTGGACATGTTTATTTTGTTCGTTCAATGCCTTTAGCAACCTTTGAACTTCTTTCTTTAACGAAGCCACCTGTTTTTTAAGCGCCAAAACCTCTTTGTTCTCAACAAAAAGTTCTTGGTTAGCATATAAATCTTCTTGAGTAATAGATTCATATGAGCAAAATGAACTGCTCACAACCAAAAAACATACCAACAACATTTGTGATATCTTCATACTTTCCCCTCAATAAGCCACAACCACTAACTCTCTTTTTAACTATTTTTTTGCACTCAATGTTTCAGCCAGCTATCGCTTCAATTCAGCATTTTCTGCTTATAATCGATCTACTGTTACCGCCAATTCACACTTTTTTCTTTTTTCTTCCAAAAACCGTTGTAACATGTGCACTTTCTGCCCAGACAATCTCGCAACCACTAATACATGTTGCTGCTCCAACTCTTTCAATCAAGCCCCTAAGTCACATTTTTCACGTTTTTCATACAATAGCTTTTTCCCAAATCGCAATTTTTGTTCTACTGACCGACGATTACTATCTGCGGCATGACACAACCCAGATAGTCCGACCAATAGGATAACGACCGCTGTAAATAATTTCATAAAAACCCCTAATGTTAAATCATTTATAATGAAAAACTAAAGTTTATAATTGACACAGTCTATCGGTTTTTTCTTATTTTGGTACACTTTTTATATCATAAAAGTTGAAAGGATTGACATGTTTTACATATCTGAGCGTATAAAACTATCTCTACTATTATCCTTTTTGCTACAAGGAATTACCGTGACACATAACTACCCAGGACTGCTGTGCGTTATCGAAGGCATTGATGGTTCAGGAAAAACAACCGTCGTACAAAACTTACAAACATTGTTTGACCAAACTAATATCGATACGCTGATCACCAAAGAACCAGGAGCAACACAACTGGGCAAACAGATTCGTCACATACTGCTTGAACAAACATCTCCAACGTGTGCCAAAGCAGAATTTTTACTGTTTGCAGCAGATCGCGCTCAGCATTTTGAAACGGTTATCACTGCCCATCTGCAAAAAGGAAGCTTGATCATCTCTGATCGTATGTCAGATTCATCACTTGCGTATCAAGGATATGTCAAAGGTGTTGACCTGAGCATGATCAGCGCAGTCAACCGTTGGTGCATGCAAGACATACAACCTGATATCGTTTTCTATCTACGCATCGATGCACAAACAGCAATTGATCGCATCAAAAACTCGCGCGGGTTACCCAATAAATTCGAAGAAACAATATTGGCAAAAATGCAAACACTCATTAACGGTTTTGAAACTATTCTAGCGCAGCGATCAAATGTTATCATTTTAGATGCCAACACAGATCCAGAAATTTTGACACAAAAAATATTTGAAATCATCATGAATCGCATAGACAACAGATCGTAATATGCAAACAACCAACCTCCTCCTTCAACATCATGCTCATGTTTGGGTCAGCGACCCGATCACACTGAAACAAGAAATTGTTAACCATCTGCAACAACTGTTTTGCAAACAACAAAACTGCAAACTATGCACTATTTGCACCCAAGTTGCACAACTCCAACATCCATCAGTTGTTTGGAATGATCCTGAAGGGTCATACACACTCGAACAAATAAATCAGGTACTTGATAGTGTCAAATTCAAATTGGATACCAACGAACGTCGTTTTTATATTTTCAACCAAGCACAAGAGCTCACTCCTGCATGTAGCAATCGACTCCTGAAAACAATCGAAGAACCACACCAAGGATACTATTTTATTTTTCTTGCTTCACGTACTGACACGATACTGCCCACCATTTTATCTCGATCATTTTTTAAAGAATTTGCTCAGCAAAATCTCGAACCAATGTATCAAGAAATTATGCAACCATTTATCAGCCAAACATTTTCTCATCCCAGCACATTCACCCGTATGATCGACAAAATGGAAATTAACCAACAAGCATCTAAAGACATCATCGATGCACTCATTACCCATTTCTACTCACAGCTCAAGAAATTACACCAAGAGCCCGTGCACAATGTTGCTATCATGCATCGCTACATGAACTTTCTGGTGATTTTACAAGAGCAACTCAACCAGCTTCCTCTACAGGGGTCATCAAAACTTTTTTGGAAAAATATGTATCTTACGTTTCACCTGCATAGTGCGTAAACAACATGAACTGGCAACGCACCAAACAAACGATGAGCAACTATTGCATCTCGTTTTTTGAACTACAATTTGTAATTTCATTGATGTCTCTACCGATACTGATTGTTTGGGGTATTCCTATTTCGATCATGAGTCCACTGGCAAACTTTATTTTCACACCACTACTTATTCTTTTTCTGTGGTGCTCCTGCTTAACAACGGTCTGCATTCTCGCCCGTATCCCATCATCATTTTTTGAATCGATACTGCAAGCTATTACAACCCTGTGGCTTTATCTACTTTCTTTTTCCAAGCCTGAATGGCTCCTAGGGTTTCCCACCAAAATGCTGACCATCAGCATCATCGTCTGCATATTTATATTCTTGCTGTACACCTATTTAAAACCAAAAGCTTTGCACAGCATGATCATTTTATTCACCATCTGGTTTATGCTCATTGCCATACGTCCCTACTATACTCAAATGAGCGGAGTACAAAAAATAGGCGAGTTACCACTTTGGATAACCCGCATACACAATAAAACCTATTTAATTGATCACGGAGCGCTGTGCAATAGAAAAAATCTATTCAACAATTTAGATTACACCGTCCTGCCAGAACTAATTCGACAAACTGGACACCCAACGATTGATGCCTTAATTTTTTGCAAACCAAGCAGCAAAATCGTCAAAGTAGCACAACAATGCACCACACAACTAAATCTCGATACTATTTTAGTAACACCCAATGCAAACTGTTTTAAAAAGCTACAAGATGCTTTTCAAAAAACAGATATCACCGTCATGCCATTGTGTACCAAAAACAGTTCTAAAAAAAATAGCCCCAACACTTGGAGCTATTTTTAACTTATTTTACCACTCTAAAGAACCACCACTTTGATATTCGGTTACCCGCGTTTCAAAGAAGTTCTTCTCCTTGCTCAAATCTGTTGCTTCCGACATCCATAAAAATGGATTTTCTTTATTGTAAAGTTTCGGTAGCCCCAAGCGCAAGAGTCTACGATCAGCAATGTACTGTACATATTCACAAAACTGATTGCTCGTGATTCCAAGCAGTCCATCAGGACAAGCCTGTATAGCATAGGTCATTTCAAGCTCTACCGCTTTTCGAATTAAATCGATCACTTCTTTTTGAAACTCAATGCTCCAAACATCAGGATTTTCTTTAATAATTGTGGTAATTAAATCACAACCAAAAGCTAAATGTAAACTCTCGTCACGCATGATATATTCAAACTGTTCACCAACGCCCACCATTTTTTGATGACGCTTAAGTGACAACATCATGGCAAAGCCTGCATAGAAGAATATACCTTCCATGATCACATAAAAACCAATTAAATCGCGCACAAACATTTGAGTCGTTTTGACATCCACAATCTCAAAATCTTTATCGAGCAACGACTGCGTCAACCCAACAACAAAATCATCTTTTGCTTTGATGATGTCGACATTTTGATACATCGTATAAATGTAATCAGGATCAAGACCCAAAGTGTCACAGCAATAAATAAAAGTATCAGTATGAACAGCTTCTTCAAATGCTTGACGCAATAAATATTGACGACATTCTGGATTGGTCACATGTTTATACAACGCAAGAACGATATTGTTTGCAGTCAATGATTCTGCCGTTGAAAAGAACCCTAAGTTCAACAAAATCATTTCACGTTCTTTGTCCGATAAAACTCCTGGAGTTTTCCACTGCTCTACATCGCGCTGCATAGAAACTTCTTCAGGCGTCCAATTGTTTGCAACACCACTTTTGTAGTAGGTGCGTGCCCACAAATATTTCATGGGTAAAATTTTATTAGGATCTGTTTTTGTATCGTGAATTATTGCCATTTTAAAAACCTTTCATCTCACACCATTACTGACATGAGTCACATTCTGGATTGTCTATACTACAAGCTTGTATTTCTTTTTCTTCTGACTGAGCTACTGCTGTCATTGCAACCACTTTAGCTTCTTGCCCGCTATCATAACTGCGTATTTGAGTAAATCCATACGTTTGAGCATCAAGCGTTGCTTTTTCAACCTGACTTGCACCAAGCGTACGTAAATAATATTGCGTTTTTACACCACATTGCCACGCATACATGTAAATATCATTTAATAATTTACCTGATGTTCCTTGCATGAATACGTTGTGTGATTGACTTTGATCAATCCATTTACCACGAGAGGCAGTCAGCATTACCATCCACTTTGGATCCAGCTCAAATGCTGTTTTATATTTATCTTTGATATGTTGTGGAATCGTTGGAATTTGTTGAACACTTCCATCGAAATATTTCAACAAATCACGCATCTGTTCATTCCAAAGACCCAACTGTTTTAAATCTTCCAGCAAATAACTATTTACAATCGTAAAGTCACCACTTGCGTTCGATTTTACATACAAGTTTTTATAAATCGGCTCAATACACGGGAAACAGCTTGAAATGTTTGAAATCGTTGCTGTTGGAGCTATCGCCATGGTGTTTGAATTACGCATACCATATTTTTTAATATGATCACGAACAATTGACCAATCTTTCGTTACCTTACCGAATCTTAAAACAGGAAGTCCGCGCTCTTTTTCCAACAGATCTAATGTGTCCATCGGTAAAATATTGCGATCCCACTTCGATCCACGATACGAACTGTACACGCCACGTTCTTTTGCCAACTGCGATGATGCTAAAATAACATGATACGAAGCTGTTTCTGTTAACTGATCCGAAACATCAAGCGCCTGCGGTGATGCAAATGATATATTTAATTTATACAGCGCATCCTGGAGGCCCATCAAACCAAAACCAACTGGTCTATGACGGAAGTTTGATACTTGACCTTCTTTAGTTGGATAAAAGTTCAAATCAATAACGTTATCAAGCATACGCATTGCAACCGGTATCGTTTGCGCCATCAACGGTTCATTGATTGCACCATCTTTAACAAACATACCAAGATTGAGTGACCCTAAATTACAAACAGCTGTTTCATCTTTGCTCGTATTGAGTGTAATTTCAGTACACAAGTTTGAACAGTGAACAACTCCAACGTGATCCTGCGGCGAACGAATGTTACATGCATCTTTAAACGTAACCCATGGATGACCTGTTTCAAACAAACGCGTTAAATGTTTTCTCCACAAACTTTTTGCAGAAAGAACTTTAAACAATCGAATTTCGCCTGCTTTTGCTTTTTGCTCGTATGCTACATATGCAATTTCAAATGCTTTACCATACAGTTCATGTAAATCAGGTGCTTCGTCAGGTGAAAACAACGTCCAATCCTGATCATTTTCAACACGTTTCATAAACAAATCAGGGATCCACGCAGCAGTATTCATATCATGAGTTCTACGACGATCGTCACCCGTATTTCTACGCAAATCTAAAAACTCTTCAAAATCATAGTGCCAACATTCCATGTAGGCAACTACAGCGCCACGACGACTGCCACTGCGATTAATTGCAGCGGTCGTATCGTTTGCAACCTTCATGAAAGGAATCGTTCCCTGACTTGGAATATCGATCGATTTAATAATTGCACCCGTTGCACGAAGCGCAGTCCAATCATTGGCAACACCACCTGACCATTTAGACATCTGTGCATTATCACCAACACATTTAAAGATGTGAGTTAAATCATCACCTATGTAGCTCAAGTAGCAAGAGCTCAATTGAGCGCGCTGAAGTCCTGAATGCAGCAATGTTGGTGTTGAAGGCATAAACAACATTTTTGAAATGACATCATAAAACTCAATAGCTTTTTGATTTTTATCTTGCTCAAGAAGTGCAAGACCCATAGCAATACGCATCCAAAAAGCTTGTGGCAATTCAAATAGTTGATCGTTTCTACGTTTCAAATATTTTTCAGATAAAGTTTTTAAACCAATATAATCAAATAAGTTATCGCGCGATAAATCTAAATGTTGTGCCAAAAAATCAAGATCAAAATCTAACAATCGCTGATCAAACTTACCAGCATTGACCCCAATAGAAATACCATTTACGAATGCTTTTCTATATTCTGCCGCAACGACATCTTCTGGCCAATAACCAACAACACTGCGATAGACACTACGTAGCAGCAAACGAGCTGAAACATAACTATACGCATTATCCAACTCAATCATTTGTACCGTTGCTAGAATTAAAACGTTTTCTAATTCTAAGCTACTAATACCTGAAAAGAGATTTCGTTGTACGTGATCTAATATCTTTACCGTATCGATATCACGATCAAATACTTTTGTTGATGGCAGTAACATGCGGCGCATTTCAGTAAGCGTCAAATCTTTTGCTAGTCCATCACGATCTTTTATCACAACAGGAACATTCCCGAAAAGATCTTGTTTCATTTTATCCACATCAAACTCCGGTTAATGTTACACATAGAATTACAATTTTTAGTACAACGTACTTAAGTGCGCTTCTTTACTCCTTTTTTATTTTTTGGACAACCCAACCCAAAAACCCTTTAGAGTCTTGTTTTTTGAAAAGATTGTTATGATATCGTAACACACCGAACCGGATAATCAAGAAAAAAAAGAAGATATTTTTTTTCAAAAAATATTGCTTTTTAAAAAAAACATGCATCACTTGATTTTTTCTGCTTGAAAACTTTTCGGCTCTTTTTTCGCAACCCAACAATCGACCGTCGCCATCAACCAACCAGCGAGGAAATGCTTTAGTATATTGACAATCAGAAACCCAAACTGTTAAGTTTATAGTAGAAATGGAAAAAATGGAGGGATTTATGGACGTTTCTAAAAAACTATTATTATTCTTTACGCTCACTCAATTATTACAAGTCTCGAGTACCATCACGCCCCACTCAACAGATCCAATAGGAGAACCAGAAATGCTGGTTACTGATAAACAGTTGGTTGCAGCTCTTTATAGTCAAGAACCAACAGCTATCATGTTAAAATCGACATCATGTCCACATTGCAAAGCCTTAGAAGTAGAATATAGAGCCAGCGCAAAAAAACATCTTATGATTAATTTTTACACAGCGACAAATAGCGCACAATTGCAACTGATTCCTATCATAAAATCAGTTGATGCATCACTTAAAATTCCAGGGTTCCCAACGCTCATTTTTATCCACAAAGGCAAAATCGTTGATCACCAAATTGGTGGTAACCCACAGAAAATGAATGAAAAAATACAAAATCTGCGCAAACGAGCAACTGCGAAAAACACCAAATCTAAGTAAAGTAACTCAACAAAAAAGGGCGGACTGTTTTTCAACAATCCGCCCTTTTTTCAATTTCTTACGATACTAACATCAATGACACAATCGCCATTAATTTTACTAAAATATTAAGCGCTGGCCCAGATGTATCCTTGAATGGATCTCCTACCATGTCCCCGACAACTGCAGCTTTGTGCGTGTCCGAACCTTTACCGCCTAAATTTCCTTTTTCAATATATTTCTTAGCATTATCCCAAGCACCACCGCCATTTGCCATCATTAAAGCGAGCAAAATACCAGTAACCGTTGATCCAACGAGCATACCACCCAGTGCATGCACCTTAAGCGTGTAGAACACGATAATTGGAGTTACGATTGCAAGCACGCCAGGAAGCATCATCTCACGAAGAGCAGCCTTGGTTGCAATACTAATACATTGTTCATAATCAGGCTCAGCTTTTCCTTCCATCAGGCCAGGAATCGTTTGGAACTGACGACGGACTTCAAAAACCATCGCTAAAGCCGCTTGACTAACTGATCTCATGGTAAACGATGAAACAAGGAAAGGAATAACGCCACCGATAAATACACCCACTAAAACGAATGGATTTAAAACGTTGATCTCTGTGATATGCGCTGATTTTGCAAAAGCACTAAACAAAGCAACTGCAGTCATCAATGCTGACCCAATCGCAAAGCCTTTACCAATTGCAGCTGTTGTATTACCTAAAGCATCAAGTCCGTCAGTAATATCACGAACCTCTTTACCAAATCCTGACATCTCTGCAATTCCACCAGCATTATCTGCTATTGGTCCATATGCATCAACAGTCATCGAAATACCAACCGTTGCCATCATGGCTACTGCCGCTAAAGCGATACCGTACAAGCCACCACCGTAGCTAAACGCCAGTAAAATAGCACTACAAATTAAAAATGTTGGCAATGCCGTTGATTCCATACCAACCGAAAGACCATAAATCACGTTCGTTGCTGCTCCAGATTGAGCACTTTCTGCAACACGACGCACCGGTGAACAGCTTGTGTAATATTCAGTTACGGTACCAATTGCAATTCCTGCAACGCATCCAATAACTGATGCGATGAAATATACCATATCGATATGCGCAAGCACCATATATTCATACGCACCCGCTAAAAACACTACGATTCCAACATAGGTTGAATTACGTAGAAGTGATGCTGGTGATTGTTTCACGGCAACACCAAGCAAGATTCCAAAAACAGAAGCAACCAGACCGATTGCTGACAAGCTTAATGGTAAAATGATATACGCAAAACCCATATTCATGCTGAGTGCTAGCAAGATACAAGATACCATGCCACCAACATACGATTCATAAATATCTGCGCCCATACCAGCAGTATCACCCACACAGTCACCGACGTTATCTGCAATAACTGCAGGGTTACGAGGGTCATCTTCAGGAATACCTGCTTCAACTTTACCAACTAAATCTGCTCCAACGTCTGCTGATTTGGTATAAATACCACCACCAACACGAGCAAAGAAAGCAACAAGGCTTGTTCCTGCAGCAAATGCTGTAACAATTTGAGAAAAATTTGCATCATCATAAAAGAAATACAAAAGAGCTGTGACGCCAATCAAACCAAGACTTGCGACTGCAAATCCCATGATTCCGCCACCAAAGAAAGCAACCAGCAATGCTGCTCGCTCTCCACTCTCTTTTGCTGCACACGCAGTACGCACGTTCGCATCAGTTGCTGCGCGCATACCAAGAAATCCTGCAACCATAGACAAAAGCGCGCTCGCCATAAAAACAAAAGGAATAACGATATTATGGGTAAATAACCATAACACGAATCCCACAAACGCAGCTGCGCCAATAATCAATTTATACTCTTCAACTAAAAAGGTCATAGCTCCACGACGAATGTAAGAAGCTATTTCGCCTGCACGCTTATCAGTCACTTGCTGACTATGAATTTTTGCGCGAAGCGCCAAGATAACAAATCCTCCAAGTGCAGCTACAAGAGCATATGCACCATAGATCATTTCGATCGACATATTCATAACACCTTATGTTTAGGGAAAAAATGATTATTGAAATATTAAAAAGGGTACCCTGAAACGGGAAATATGTAAAGAAACGCTCTTTTTTTACGCTTCAAACGTACCAACAGAGTTACATAGGTAAACCAAAAAATGATTAATCTTTATATTGCTTAAGCTCACGTCGCGTATCACGTGCAATATCACGTTCTTTGAGCAACTCTTTTTTGTTATGAGCTTTGCGATGTTTTCCAACACCCAACTCAACTTTTACCAAACCACGAGCATTCAGGTATATTTTGAGAGGCAAGATAGTCATGCCTTTTTTAGAAATTTCACCGATTAATTTATTGAGTTCACCACGCTTGAGCAGAAGCTTACGCGTTCTGGTCGCGCCGTCTTCGTCTTTGTGATATGCATGTGAATAAAGAGGAATGTTACAGTTCAGTAAAAACATTTCATTGTCTTTTACGGTTGCAAACGAACCGTTGAGTGATCCCTTAAGTGCGCGAAGCGACTTAACTTCATCACCCTTTAAAACGACACCCGCTTCAACGGTATATAAAATTTCATAATCAAAATGAGCTTTTTTGTTTTGAACTATGATTTTCATCAGTCAACCGATTACCATACAATGAATTTTTTACAAATCTAAAAGTTAGTATATCATAACAGTACTAAGAAAATAGTATTTTACTATAAAAACAGTGTAAAACGATGAAAACCAAAAGATACATCCTTCTCTTTTTATGTTACGCAGTAAACCTTGTTTGTTCAAATTTCTTGCCGCCTGCTCAGGAGCAAACAAAACTATTCTCTGGTTCAATTGAATTTCCTTACAAAATGAATTACGATCTTTGCCTTTTTTACAAAGGTGAAAAATTAATGTTTGAAACTCATAGCAATATGCCACTGATCGAATTCTCGTTTGTTGATGCCAAAGAAACACACACCGTTTATTTCATCATCACTGATGGAATGACCTGCTGTACCGAATATGCAAACACACTCCAATCACTTCAAATTGCACCAGAGTGCCAATATATTTGCTATAAATTACAAGCAAAACGGGAAGTGGACGTTGATGAACATGAACTGCTCACCTGGGATATTTTGGATCACAAACTGCACAACAATATCATTCCTCATAACTGCTTAATATTTCTGTTCGATCCAAAATTAATTGCAGGACTCAAGATCCAATCCTGGAAACCTGAAAACGTATTTCGAATCATTCCAACTGTGATTATCAGCCCCCGAGCAACCACGGCAGAGCTTGAACGATCAATGCTGATCGCTCGCCTTGCGGCACTCGATATCGATGCTTTGCATGCTAAAAAAATTAGTCCAATCAATAGTCCAACCACTGCAGTTCTAACCGTGATGCAGTGATCAACGATGAATACCAAAAAATATACAATCCTGGGCATTGAAAGCTCCTGTGATGAAACAGGTGCTGCCGTTTTTTCTGCAGATCAAGGCCTGCTTTCTAACGAACTGTATTCTCAGGTCCAACATCACGCACTTTCTGGTGGTGTGATTCCTGAACATGCATCACGCGAACATATGGAAAAAATTATTGTCATCGTTGATAGTGCTTTACGAATTGCATCAAAAACATTAGACGATATTGATGCAATCGCAGTCACGCACAAACCAGGACTTCCGGGCGCGCTCATCGTTGGTGTTTCGTACGCAAAAGCCTTAGCATTTGCTGCGCACAAACCAATCATCGGCATTGATCACCTTGAAGGACATATTTTCTCTGCATGCATTGAAAATAAAGTACCATTTCCTTTTGCAGCACTCACCGTGTCGGGAGGACACTCTGCGCTGTACGTGGTACACGATTACGACAACTATGAAATGATAGGCTCCACGCTTGACGATGCAGCTGGTGAAGCGTTTGATAAAGTGGCAAAGCTGATGAATCTACCCTACCCTGGTGGCCCCGTGATCGAACGGCTCGCACAAGCGGTCGATTTTCAAGACTTTTTCCACTATCCACGGGGGAACCTCAAAAATTTTAACTTTAGTTTTTCAGGCCTGAAAACTGCGGTACTCTATCACCTGATCAAAAATAATGCGTACGATCCTGAAACCAAACAGTTTTTAAAATCAGATGATCTGGCTTTCCAGCAACAAGTGGCAAGCTCACTTCTGGTCTGCATTGGCGATATTTTTGAAGAAAAATTACGAAAAGTGGTACAAACCTACCCTGATATATCATCTCTTTGTTTTGTCGGCGGCGTGGCTTGTAATAAATATTTGCGCAATCGCCTGAGCAGTACTTGCTCGCAACTGGGAAAACAGTTGTTTTTCCCATCCTTTAAACTCTGCACCGACAATGCTGGCATGATCGCTTTTGTTGGATACCACAAGGCGCAAGCTGGTCGCTTTGACAACCTATCTTTAAAGATATTTTAAACCTACATAAACGACACGCAACAACAAAAAAAGCCTTTACATAAAGGGATGATTTTGTATTTTCAACAAAAACCTATACTCTTTCAAAAGAGTGGTATAATCCCTGAAAGAATGAAACTTTATACACAAACGGAATCAAAATGAAACAGAATTTTTTTACTATATTTTTTATATTGTTGATAACTCAAACAACAACAATATCAACAGCTGATCGCCTTGTCGCGACAGCGCCAAGTGAATCAGTAGTAAAGATTGCCGAACTAACACGTACACACAGGGATCTCGTAAATAAATATAGGGATCTCGTAGATCAATATAATGATCTCCACCAAAGATTTACTGCAACAACGGCAGAATTAAAGACGTTACAAGAAACAGCCGCAGCCAAGCAGAACTCTCTAAATGCCTATATCTCTCAGCAAGCAAGCGAGCAACGCTATCAAGAACTCCTAGCAGACGTAAGTCGACTCAATGCACAAGACAAAGAGAAAGAACGAGCTAAGGCGACTATCAACCGAGCAAACAACTATAGAAACCTGTTTGCAGCAGTTGCAGCCATCACAACAGGCTACAGCCTTTGCCAGAGGTTTGAAATATTTAAAAAACAATAATAATTGTACTTTTTCCAATTTCCAAAAAAGCCTGAGATTCTACTCAGGCTTTTTATTTTTTAAACTCTTACTCAATGCACAACGATCTGTTTACAGCACTCTCATAAGAGGTATTTTAAACAGATCATATGATTTGAATTTTTTGTAAACTAATCTTAACTATATAATTATTTTTTAAAGTTAAGGGTGATGTATGAATAAGTTGATCTGCCACATGATACTCATGCTATCAATATCCTCACAAACACTTACTCCACCCCCATACGACCACGCAGCAACAAGAGATTTTAGTCAAAGCTACTTGCAAAACAGCTCTGAGCCAAGCAGCCCTCGATCTTCCACAACATCAGAACGTGGATCAAATGAAAATCTCGAACATGACGTTGCCCGTGGCCCATTGTTTGACTGCTTGCAACATGAAGATCAACCGGAAAACAACACAGCATGGATCAAGCAACTATGGGCAGTTATGTGCGCAGCAGTCACCTTTCAAACAACCAAACCCAACAATAATGCTCGTCAAACAGGATCATCCCCTGAGTAGATCAAAAATATTGTGCATCGTTTTACAACAGATTTAAGATCAACAACACATTCAAATATACAAAACAAATAAAATAGATATCCTGCTTTGCGTAGTAGCGCTATGCGCTGAAACAATCATACAAATTAGTAAAAGGTGAATGCTCATGAAACATACTTTTTTCACTCTGTTTTTTATGCTGTTAGTTGCCCAAACAGCAACGATATTGACCTCTGACCAAAGCGAAAAACTTGTACCAGGAGCACCTCAAGGAGAACATCCATTTGGACATGGTTCACGTGAACACAGACGACCAAGTGTTGCTAACATTGTAACAACGTTCAACAACAATACCATCGGAGCAGTTCAACCAAAATCACCTAGCGCAGCAACACCACAACCAGATGCAGTTGAAGCATTAATGTGCGCACTCGCAGCACAAAGCGGTCAACAATCAACAGAACCTACCCAGAGATCCGTGTCAGATCAAGATGAACAACCTGATGCAACCGCAGCTACCCAACAACCCGGCAGACGTATAAGCAAAGCAGCACAAAGACGAAACTATGTTCAGGAGCTAGAAGCACAAATAAGAGCTCTCACCGCACCAAGATCTACTGTCGAGAGAGCAACGTCTCCAATTTCCCCTCACAGCGAATCAACACAACAAAGTACAATAACCCAATTAAAAAAACTGTTGGAGTATAAAGAGCAAGAATTACTCTTACGGGAAAACGCACACGAGATGACAAGAGGAAAGAATTTGGCTCTAGCGATGGATCTCCAAAGAGCACAAGAAAGAGCACAAGTAGAACTTGTCTATCTAGAAAGACAGTTGAGTGCAACAAACGAAGAATACAACCGGCTAAGCAAAAAATACCAAGAAGCCCAAGATACATACCATGAAGAAGTTGTTGCATATCGAGAGCGAACAGCAAAACCAGACACAGCAGAAAAAAGTGATATTGCTGCGCAACAACAACTTTTAGCCCAACAAATCGCTACCAACAACGCAAAAATAAAACAAGCAAACCGACGCTCATGGGGGTTTGCAGCAGTAGCAGCGTTTGCAGCAGCCTTAAACTTTAAGGGCACTCGCCAAGCACTCTCTACTTTAGCTGGATTTAACAGCTCTCAACCAAGCAGTTAAAGTAGCAATTAACGATCTTACCAAAAAGCCTGGACTAAACCCCAGGCTTTTTTCATCACCAGAACGCCAAGCAGAACAATGCAAGATTAATGTAAACACTTAGCATTAATCACAAAAAAGGCCTTTGGCTCATAGCCAAGCCTTGCTTAAAATATAAAAAAGTATACCCTTTTAAAAGAGACTGTTATAACTGCAAAAAAACAAAAAAATTAATAAAACCTACTAAACACATGGAATCAAAATGAAACCACACGTTTTAAATATATTCATGGTAATGCTTACCATTCAAACAGTATCACTGCTTGCTTCTGATGGTAATAGTCCCGTCGTCCGTAGAAGATCTGCAACATCTTCCTCCCCATCTGTATTAGTTGTACACCATCAACCAATAAGATTCTCCTCTCCAAACGCATTTAGCACTCAAGTGTCCCAACTTGAACAACGGCTAAATGAAACACGACCACAAAACAATTCCGCTGCCCGTACTTCTCGTCTCAGCGACACTAGTAGCACAGATTTGGGTCTAAATGCTGCTAATGACTCAGCGCAAAATTTCAATCGCGATGCAGAGGAAGCGCTCAGAAACGCTTTGACTATGGTCCAAGATTCTTTCAGAGAACATAACAACAAAGCACTACAGCGTCAGAAAAACCTCTTCGGTCAACTGGATGCGGAAAGAGGAGATAAAATGAGTCTGCTCGCTGACATGAACGCAAGTCTCGTTGATCAGAACAAACAATTAACGGAAAATCTGAAGGCATCACGGGAAAGATATAAGCACATTGTAAGTGTTCCTACGGAACTAGATACAGCAAAACCGGCTGCGGAGCAACGCGAACAGCTTTGTGCATTGTACAACCAAGAAAAGGAGAAATTAGCCACGGCTAATACTGAGAGAAACCAAGTCAAATCTGAATTAGCATCAACACAACGTAAATACTGGTGGGCAAAAGTTACTGTTGTTACTACGGCAACAGCTTTTCTTGCAAACTTACCTTCTGTACGTAATGCTGCAGAAAACTGCTGGATTGCTGGATTAACAAAAATTGCTGAAAAATGTGCACCAAAAAGCTAACTATTTAGCTTTTAAGAATTTAAAAAGAAAAAAGAGTCTGTATCACAACCGGCTCTTTTTTCTTTTGATAACTATCACACATACGCTTACCAAATAACATTACACCCAAAACCGGAATCTACATGCAGTTAAAGCAGTTACCATTACTATCGATCATCATCATTTTTCATACAACGCCAACCTTAGCATCCTTGCAAGAATATCGCGCCTCCCTGGTATCCACAGCACAACAAACAGATGATCGCGAATTGGCAAGCACGCGGGTTGCATTTGCAGTTGATGCCGCAACGCTCAACCAACAACCCCTACTGGCCACAGCACGCCAACAAACAACCTACTGCTCACATAAAAACTGTAGCTGCACCACTCAGCCCCGATGACCAAACTGCAATGCTCATTCGAGAAAATAAAAAATTACGAGCATTGGTTGCCACTTTGCAACAAAGACTTGCAGTTCAAGCTGGTTTATAACATAATTAAAAAACGATCTCATTATTTTTAAACAACCGAGAAACAATTATGATAACAACAAAAACATCTTTGCTACTCATGCTCATTGCAGCACCAACAGCCATAATCTTTACCTCTCATACTCGTCCAACTGATACGGAAATCGCAATTCTTACCGCTCGGCAAATAACACTTGAAGCGGCGAAATCAGCATGCTCTACAGCACTTCTTAACCATGCACCCGTATTGTACGACGCCCTGCATGTCACAGAGGCAGAAGACGTACTGCGTGCTTATTACTCCGACATTTGCGAAGCTCCTACAGCAACAGCAGTGCGCGATGTCATAGATCAAATAGCCCAAGATCCAATGTTAACACAACTACAAATATGCCTCGACGCTAAACAAACAATCAAAGCAACAGAACCTCGCAATGCCTTCTTTAATGCTCTTTGCAAAATAAAATTCGCACTAGAACTTTTAGTGCAAGAAGAAAAAAATGAAGCTTTTAACAGACTTGCACATAACTATCAAATCGCTACACAAACTAAAGCCTGCCAATTACTACAAAAAACTAACGACAAGTCATTCAGCGAATATGTACAAAGATTACAACAATTAGCTGAATTAGATTTTAATGAAGCGTGTCGTCAATGTTGCGTCCATCTTGAAAAACAAGAAGACCTACAAGCCGACGAAGCACAACGCAGAAAAGAACTAGAAGAAAATCTACGGTATCAGCTTTTGACAAAACAGGCGCTCAGACGCACGACTGCACCATCAAAATCTGAACCATACGAATAAAAATTAAACCGTTTAATATTGTAAAAAAGGTCTGGTTTAAATGCCAGGCCTTTTTTTGCACCATTTCTTAAATCTATTTATATTTTCGTAAAAAAACAGCTCCGACAAGCAAAGCATTGTGTTTTCACCAAGAAACGATATCATACAAACCATGCACCACATTCATTTTTTCTACGAGGATATCATGTCAATCCACAAGCAATCTTTGCTACTCACACTACTTGCTACAACAAGCATAATCTTTGCATCACAAAGCCCTGAAAGTACAACAGACGATACAATTTATCCAACAGAAACGGTAACAGGCCTCGAGATAATTGATAGCGTGCGTGCAACCACATTACGCCAAACAAAACGAAATGTTCAAACGATATTAAGCCGCTTTGCAACTACACTCAGCACCAAATTTGGCATAGAAGATGCATCAACACTACTCAGCTCTCATGCTCAAGACGTGCAAAGCGCTGATAACTTAGTCACGTTATACCACGCCATAGACAGGATAACCAACGATAGCAGATTACAAGAACTACAAGAGCACGTAACAAGCTTGCGTCAAAATCGACAACCGAGATCAAGATATGCACGCTTTAGAACAGTAATACAAAGCCACCAACAACCGCACGATAACAACCATAGCAGTGCTCTTTCTCAACTTTCAGAAATAAAAGCATCGCTACAACCAATAGCGCAAAAAGTATCTGAGGAGCAAACATATGCAGCAATAATAGCATCTTATGCAGAACATCAACTTAAGGCCAAATTAAGATTGGAAAAACTAACGAATGATCAAACAGCAAATCACAAACAACATAGTAATTACGCTGATTGGGGTTTCTCCGAGAGAAATATGATGCTCGCGAAAGAAGAGGCGGCAAGAATATTCTTACAAAGAAACACTCATGAGGATCATGAGCGCGCAATTCAAAGATATTACAAAAACCAAGACGAACAAAAACAACTCCAAGATTTTTTTGTATCAAAACGGGCAGATATAGAAAAACTTGCTCTGCATGAGTTACGGATATTAATGTGGCAAGCTCATCATGGATTGCACTTTACAGAAAAATGTAAGCCTCAAATAGAGAGCCAAACAAACACAACTAATCAACAAAAGCACCGATAAACCAATAGAACCAGTAAACATAGTCATGTAATTACCAGAAGAATGCTCATGAAACACAATGCAATCATTCTCTTTTTAATGCTCGTTGCCACACAAACAACAATACAGCCAATACAATCTCAAAATTCAGCGCCGGCATCAAACCACGCACCAAATAACTTACCACTAAATCTAGATACTCATGATGCGCTCGATGCGCAAGCAGGTCTGTACGTGCCCCCTGCTCCAGCCGTAACAAACGAACAGATGGCTCAACTACTAACTGCAAGCGCCCTGAGACGAAGACTCACAACAACTCAGCGAAGCTGTTATCGCACGAGTACAACGCGCTAGAATTCTGACATCACAAAAAATACATCAACAAAAAAGCCCCTCACTGCGAGGGGCTTTTTTATATCAAATCAATTAATTTCTAATGATGATTATCATTGTTTGAATTATTGTTGTTGCCATGATAATTACCATTGCCGTTACTATTGCCTCCACCTGAAGCAGCAGCACCAGCACCTGATTTTTTCAAGCTTTCAAACAGTTCTTCATTCGTTTTATACTGTTTCATCTTGTTGATGATGAACTCCATACCTTCAACCACATTCATCGTTGAAAGTAAGCGATGTAAAATCCATGCTTGATTCAACTCATCTTCAGACAAGAGTAAATCATCACGACGAGTGCTTGAAGATAAGATATCAAACGCAGGGAATGTGCGACGATTTGATAATTTACGAGTTAGATGAAGTTCCATGTTACCGGTACCTTTAAACTCTTCGTAAATAACTTCGTCCATACGTGAACCAGTTTCAACCATTGCAGATGCAATAATGGTCAGCGATCCAGCCTCTTCTGTTTTACGCGCAGCACCAAAGAAACGCTTTGGACGCTGGAGTGCATGAGCATCAATACCACCGGTTAAAACTTTACCAGAAGTAGGAGCTGTTGTGTTGTACGCACGCGCTAAACGAGTGAGAGAATCGAGTAAAATCACAACATCTTTGCCGTATTCAACAAGGCGCTTTGCTTTTTCAAGAACAATTTCTGCTACTTGAACGTGACGCTCTGCTGATTCGTCAAATGTTGAGCTAATAATTTCAACGTTGATGCCTTTGATCGTACGCTTCATATCTGAAACCTCTTCAGGTCGCTCATCTATCAAAAGCACAATCATGTGAACATCTTTGTAGTTGCACAGTAAACTTAATGCCAACTCCTTGAGGAGCATGGTTTTACCAACTTTTGGTGGAGCAACGATAAGACCACGTTGACCTTTACCAATTGGAGTAAAAACATCCATAATTCGCGTAGCAATGTAGTTAGAATTTGTTTCCAACTTGAAACGCTGATCAGGGTGCAAAGGAGTTAAACGATCGAAATTTAAACGAGTTGATGTTTCTTCTGGTGCACGATCGTTAACAGTATCAAGAGTTTGTAAAGCAAAATATTTTTCGCCTTCTTTAGGCTTACGAATACTGCCGTAAATTTTATCGCCAGTACGTAAATTGTATTTTCTAATAAATGACGGAGAAACGTACACATCATCCGGTCCTGAAATATAGTCATATTCCATAAACCGTAAGAACCCGAATCCATCAGGTAATTTTTCTAAAATACCTGCTACAAAAATTTCTACTTCAGGTTTTTCTTGGTATTCCAAAATAGTTCTCATGAGAACGTCTTTTGAAAGAAGACTTGAACCGATAATGCCTAATCGTTTAGCAAAAAACATTAATTCCGTATTTTGCATCTCTGCAAGATCAGCAGCTGTCATCATACGAACTGTATTAACTTGGCGCTTCTGTTGATGATGTCCCTGAGGCGATTGCTGTTGGTTGCGATGCATTTTGTTAGCATCCGTACCTTGAGTACGACCACCACGGTGGGGACGATATTCTTGCTTGCTCATATTGTTGTTAGAATTGTCAGAAGACTCACGAGGCTGTGCTGCTCTTGGAGTAACCGCTCTTGGCGTTACAGCAACATCAGCAACTGATTCTTTAGACGGTTCACTTGAAATTGTTGCAGGAGCAGAATCGGAATTTATAGTTTCTTTAACCACTTGTTCTTTAGATGCAGATTTTGAACTTTTAGAAGATGTAGCTGAACGCTGCTCAGAGACTGTTTCTGATTTTGTTGACGCTTGCTCAGATGATGTTACATCTTTTTCTTGTTCTTGAACTGCTGTCTCTTTTGTTTTTTGCAAACGATTCTCCATATACTTTTAAAAACTGTTTGTAATTTGATGATGTTTATAATCGAATTGTAAAGGGGGTAGTAGAACTACCCCGCAATATCTTTTACTTATTTTCTTTTACAAAGAACATCATAATCGGACTTGCTATATAAATAGAAGAGAATGTTCCGAAAATGATACCAAATAGAATGACTAATGAAAAATCTCTGATCGTGTCACCACCAAAGATAAACATTGACATAACAACAAGCGATGTTGCAAAGCTTGTTAAAATGGTGCGGCGAAGACGCTCATTAACACTGATATTTACAATGTCATACAGCGACTGCCCTTTTAATTTTTTCATATTATAACGAATACGAGAGAAAACGATAATTGTATCGTTAATCGAATATCCTAAAACCGCCATAATCGCACCGATAAAATCGATCGATATTTCTTTATCAAGCAAAATAAAACAAGCTAAAACAATTAAAGCATCATGCGCTAACGCAAGCACCGCTCCAATTGCAAAAGCAGGTCTAAAGCTGATCGATAAATAAAGCGTTAGTAAAAACAATGCTAAAAGAATTGCTTTTAACCAAACAGACCAAAGATTATCACTGATCGTACGACTAATACTGTTCACTTGTAAAATAACACCTGGGTTATTTTCTGAAGCAGTATTGATAGTTTCTATCAATTTTTTATCAAGGCCATCTACTTTATCTGGCGTTTGCTGTACACGCACAATTAACTCTGGTGATCCAATCACCGAGTATACTGTCCCTTGCCATCCATCATGAATTGCTTTTTTCACAGCTTCTGTGTCCACAGGTTGCTCGAAACGAACACGAAGTTCTGTTCCACCTGCAAAATCAACGCTGTACCTAAACCCACCTTTAACGACATATGCTGCAATTCCTGCACCAATGATCACTAAAGTAAATAAAACACTCGGAACACTATATTTCAGAAAATTGTACTTGTACATAATACTCTCTTTTCGCTTTTTACTTGACGAGAATCATGGTTATTATGATAAAACAATGATCAAATCGAAGATAAATTACAACTGTGTAACAATTGAAACATATTGACGATTTTTATAACCACGATGGAACTTGACATATCCTGCTGTTAAAGCAAATAAGGTGTCGTCTCCGCCCTTACCTACTTGAACTCCTGGATGATATTTTGTGCCGCGTTGACGGATAATGATTTCACCGCCGGTTACCTTTTGGCCTTCGTATAGTTTGACCCCAAGTCGTTTACTTATACTATCCCGGCCATTCGAGGTGGAACCGCCGGATTTACTGGTTGCCATACGTATTTCCTTAGAATTTTTTGTGTATACTTCAGACTTAGCTTAAAAACTGGTTAAAAAACCAAGAATTTTAAAGCTTTTTTAACAGTAACAGTGTGCACTGGTTCAGCAAAAAAGTCAACAACGAACTATCTCTATTTATTGATCAAATAGCTTAATTAGGACCAACGCCACCAGAAGCCTTATAGGACAATATTCCCGCTTTATTCTGTAGGAGCGCAAAATCATCAAATGCGAGGTATACTCTCTTGCTAATTTGAAGATCTGATGGCCCATTTTTAAAAGAGCAAGTCTCAATGTCGTCACCCTTCTGCTGAGGCATTTTTAGAATCCTTGCCACTTCAATGCTAAAATCATAGCCGCTCAGCCCGGCACCTTTCTCAAACTGTGGCATAAAGCTCTCTACATCGATATCGATCTTACCACCACGAAGAACAATTGGCTCTTGTCCTATGAATTCATGCGTTTTTCGATCGATTAAGCGCCAACGAATTCTCACTTTATGCTTCGTGTCGTTGATAAATGTCTTAGCCATGGCAGATATATCATCATTGGTAACGTGAAAATGCACCAATTGAGTGCTCGTATTTCGACCTAATGCTGGCAGACAGTAGGCAAGTAGCAATATTGCAATCTTTTTACTCAGCATTTCAACGCTCCTTTTTATTACTTTGTAACATCACGCCATGTAGTGCCGGTACGTATTGAAACCTCTAATGGTATATCCCACGCAACTACGGACACTAAACAATCAGATAGAAGTTGCATTGTTTGCTCAACTTCATCACTCGGACAGGTTACCAATAATTCATCATGTATTTGCAATAAAATCTTTGCTTCTAATTTCTTATCCGCTACAGCTTTATAAAACTTAATCATACCCATCTTAGTAATCTCTGCCGCAGTACCTTGAGCAGGAGTATTGATTGCAATTCTGCGTGCAAGATCAAAAAGTGTTCGATTGCGCTCATAAATACCCGGTAAATAGCGACGTCGACCATACAAAGTTTCGGTATATCCCTTTTGCTTGACGTCCTCAACAACTCGGTCCATCCAACGTTGCACACCCGGATATTGCTCAAAATAAAGTTCGATATATTTTTTTGCTTCACTGTATGAAACATGCAAATCGCGCGAAAGACCATACGCCGTCAGGCCATACAAAATACTAAAGTTCAATCGCTTACCAATGCTACGTTGTTGCCCAGTCACCTGATCAAGCGGCACTCCAAATATTTGCGAAGCTGTTTGTATGTGAATATCTTTGCCCAATAAAAATGCTTGAATCAAATTACTGTCACCTGACAGCTGAGCCAAAATACGCAACTCAATTTGTGAGTAATCAGCGGATATAAAAGCCCACCCTTGTTTTGATTTAAAAGCCACACGTACATCAAGCTCTTGACCATCGCCGCAGGACAAAACGTCTTTCGGTATATTTTGTAAATTTGGATTTGAACTTGAAACACGACCCGTAGCCACAATAGTTTGATTCCATGATGTATGAATTCTACCCGTTGCCGGATTGATATACGATGGCAATGCGTCAATGTAAGTACTTTTTAACTTATAAAGCTCACGATACATCAATAGCATTTTGGGTATCTCATGCTCCGCTGCCAGAATTGCAAGCACCTCGGCATCAGTGGAATATTGTTCACTTTTTGCATTTTTCTTTTGCGGAGTCAGTTGCAAAGTTTCAAACAACAGCTTTCGGATTTGCTTAGGAGAGTTTAAATTAATTTCTTCTCCCGCGCTTTGATGAATCTGTTTTTCAATGTGACTCAATGCAATATCAACTTGGACCGTTAATTTTTGCAACACCTGGCCATCACAATAAATACCTTCTTTTTGCATCGCAACTAAAATGTCGTTAACCGGAAGCTCAATTTCATACAACAGTTTTGTCATACCTTGCTGCTCTATTTCTTTCTCAAAAATAGGGGCTAACTGTAATGTTTGATGTGCATCAGCCGCTGCATAATTAGTTGCAAATTCCAATGGTACGTGCGCAAAGTTTGCAGCATTGTGTGCTTTAACCAATTCTTTGTACGACAACATCGATTCATGCAAAATGGTTTCAGATAAATCTTTCAGTCCGTTTTTTTCCCACTCTTTAGTGACGAGGCTTGCAGCAATCATCGTATCAAACACAGTGCCCGTAACGACAAATCCTGCTTGGGATAAAATCAACTGATCATACTTTGCATTGTGCATGTATTTTACAATGTTGCTATCTTGCAACACTGGTTCAAGATGTTTTTTGACCGTTTCTTTGAAAAGCTGAACTCCATCACTATGAGCAATCGGAATATAAAAAGCTTGACCCTTTTGATACGCAATAGAAATGCCAATTAGGTTTGCTTGCATAGGATCCAAACCATCAGTTTCTGTATCAATCGCAAATGATGATACACCTTGCAACGCTGCAGACAAACTTTCTAACTGCTGCTCAGTGGTAACACAAACAAAGTTATATTTTTCATGCAGTTGCTGATGTTTTGGAGCTTCTTGATCAAATGGTAACGCGAGCTGACTATGCTTAGATTTAATTTCTTTTACTAAACTTTTAAATTCTAATTTCTCGAGCAGCGGAACTGCCAGCGCCCAGTTCTGTTCTTCAAATTTCAGTTCCGATATTTTAAGTGGCACATCAACAGAACGTAGCAAAAACAGATCATAACTTAAATAGGCATTGTCTTTAGAATCAAGCAGTAGTTTGCGTGTACGTTCTTTTGCAATGGTATCAATTTGAGCATACATATCATCTAAATTTTTAAACTGCTTGACCAACTCAACTGCCGTTTTTTCACCAACTCCCTTTACACCTGGAATATTATCAGAACTATCACCCAACAGCGCAAAATAAAATGGAATTTTTGAAATATCAAAACCATACCGCTGCTGACACGAATCAACATCGATCATTTTATCCAAAAAGGGATCATAAATGACAATGCGATCAGTCAACGCTTGGCGCATATCCTTATCCGATGAAACAATTATCGCATCATATCCATCCGCCACGCACTGTTTTGCAAATGAATACATCAAATCATCGGCTTCCGTGCCTACAACGCTCAATTGCGCAACACCAATAAGGTTTGCAAGCTCTTGTATCAACTCTTTTTGTGTAAAAAGATCGGTAGGAGCAGCCTGACGCGTAGCTTTATATTCAGGAAAAATATCATGACGATGCGTTTTGCCTTTACTATCCCACACAATGACAACATGATCTATTTCAAAAGTATCAATCAACTTTTTAAGCATTCTACAAAAACCGTACACCGCCTGAACCATAGTGCCCTGACTCGTATGAAGCGGCTTCATGGCATAGTATGCTCGATATAAAAATGATGAACCATCCAGAATAAATACTGATTTTTTTGAAATTTTATGAGTCATGGTTGCAGGACCTTTTATTTTTGATATCTATGCAAGTTAGCATAAAGAGGTAATATCTTTTGACAAGTTTTAATACGATTTTGTTGCTATGTACTAGGCTATATATTACTCTTTCTATCAGATAATTATTTACGCATATCTCGGCGGTAAAAAACATGAAATTTATTCTAATTTTGGTACTCACAACTAGCTCTCTCGTGCTCATAGCCAGCGACGATCAATTTGCAGTTGATAGAGAACTCAACCACAGCGCAACACTGCCCAGTATAGATTGTAAATGCACCATCAACAAAGGCACCTTACGCGTAACAACACTCAGTTCTGACCAACAAGTACCGATATTGGTATCTACGGGTAACACAATGCAAGAATATCGTGCTGTTAAACTTCCCCAAAAAAATGCATGTGTCAGATTCCTTTCCAAAAAATTCACCCTCAACCGCCTGCCAACAACAGTTTGTTGCTTTAATTTCAATGCCCCAGGCTCTCACAACCCAGCACTTGTTTCTGCTCTTTTACTACAAAAAAGTACCGATGGCGTAACGCGAGTTGAACTTTTAACGACTACGTCACACCTCTCCAGCCGAATTAAAAACTATCTAAATGGTATAGGCATAGAACTACCCCAAAATATAATTGCCAATCAACCAGAATAGTTTACGCGTACTATAAAAAATAAATATCATTCTCAACGTGCAGAAACTCCTGACTCAGCAACTGTTGCAACACAAGTTCTATGTTCTGCTGATTATGAGGAATCTCTAATTGTACCATTTCAACCAACTGATCATGCGAAAGACGAAAAGCTTTGGTTAAAATCCGAACAATCGAACCTCTCACTTCGCGCCTTGATCCAATAAATTTTGATTGTCGCGTGTAATGCTTACTTGCACTATTGTTTACTTTTACTGTTTTTTTAAGGTGCACCCCATAATCCATCAAGGCATAATACCAATTACGAGCATCAAGGTGATCAACTGTTTGCGCTACCAACGATAAAATTTGCTGGTCATGCACATCGGTTATTCCTGTAAAAAATTCATGCAAAAAAACAGTGCGAATATTTGTTTCTATAAATGTTACGGGCATGTTAAACGCAAAAGCACAAATCGAACCCGCGGTATTTGGACCAATACCCGGTAAAAGCTGTAACAATTTAGTATCACGAGGCAACTGCCCAGCAAAATCACGAACAATCATGCATGCAGCTTTTTGCAACGCGAGTCCGCGCCGGTTATAACCAAGACCCTGCCAAGCAACTAGTATCTCATGATTCGATGCAGATGCTACCGACTCAAAGGATGGGAATTTCTGTAACCATTGCTGAAATTTAATCGTTACGCGAGTGGTCTGAGTCTGCTGAAGCATAACCTCAGAAATAAAAACATGATAATCAGAAATTGTTTCTCGCCATAAAAAATGACGTTTGTGTGCACCATAAAATTCGTATATTTTTTTGCGAAAGTTTAAAACTTGCTGGGGCGTCAAAATCAGATTAGGCAGCACTGTCCAACTCTACCACAAACGGTTTAATAATTGAGCGCTCTCGGAATGGAAATGTCAAAGCACCAACTATTTGATACTCATCGCGACCTTTACCCAGAATTGCTAAAATACTATCCTGCTTGGTCAGCTCATAGCCAAGCTCAATGGCTTTGACCCTGTTGAGTTCTTTATGAAACTCAAAAGGCATGGTTGGAGCAAATCCAGCTTCGACATCACGAGCGATGAGCACTGGGTTTTCATCACGAGGATTGTCAGATGTTAAAATAACCACATCACAATGTTTCTGTGCAATCGCTCCCATCAAGGGACGTTTTTGCGTATCACGGTTACCAGCAGCTCCAAACACGACAATCAAATGAGGTGTCATTGCTCGAAGAGTAGAGAGTACCGCTTCAAACGAAGATGGGTTGTGTGCATAATCAATAAAACATCGTGCACCATTTTTTAAATGATACTGCTCCATGCGACCAGGTACATAGGGTAAATCTTTGAGTGCAAATTTTAAGAGCGATAAATCGATATTTAAAGCATGCATCATGCCCAAAACACCCAGTAAATTATAAACATTAAAAGTACCAAGAAGTGGTAAAAAGATATCATGCAACTGTCCGTTCATTCTGACATGCACCATAGTGCTATGTTTTTCCAGATGCGTACACCCATGTAAGGTCGCTTTTTTTTCTAAAAGTGAAAACGAAGAGCATGATGGATTATTCTCTAACAAATGAGCGCCATGCTTATCATCCATGTTAATAAACATGTTTTCTAACTTTTTAATTTTTGGAATCAAGAGTGTTTTAGCATAGAAATAATCTTGTAAGTTTACATAAAACTCTAAGTGCTCATGAGAAAAATTGGTAAATACTCCCGCATCAAACTCAATTCCCTCAACGCGCTGCAATGTTAATGCCTGAGCAGAAACTTCCATAATCACATATTCAACACCCTGGAGCACACACTGGGCCAAAAACATTTGCAACTGATCTGGCAGCGGTGTTGTCAGTGGCATTTGAACCAGAGATGATCCTATTCTTTTTTCTACCGTACTAATTAACGCAGCTTTTTTGCCAATCGCTTGTAACATATGGTAAGCCATGTATGACGTTGACGTTTTACCTTTAGTGCCCGTCACTGCTGCGATTTTTAATTTCTGAGCTGGATAACCTAAGGCTTGCGCTGAAAGCTCTGACAATGCTTTTCTACAACACACCACACGCTCAACTTTTGCACCATGGCTGTCAATAAGTTCTTGCATATCAGCAGAAATAATAGCTTCCTCTTGCACCACTAAGGTCCTTGCTCCTTTTTGCAGAGCAAGAGGAATATAATCTAATCCGTTTTGTTTACTACCCGCAATGACTACAAAAGTAGATCCTTGCCCTACAAAATCTGTATGGCCGGCAACTGGGTAAATAGTCGGTAAAGAAATCGTGTCTGAATTATACATTGTCTCTTTGTCTTCTTTGGTATGAAGACAACCCTTCTTTAATTTTTGGAGCGAAATAGAGAAGACCAATAGCATTAACCAAGAATAAACTCCCGGTCACCAGACTATTGATAACCCATACGATACGTGCATTCATCAAAGCACCATACCATGCAGATACTGCATACAATACAATAAACAGTACTGGCCATCTGCCACCTGTTAAAAATTCCCAACAAACTCTTGCGTTGTAAGCATATGCAACAACAACACTAGTTGCAAACATCATAACTAAAATACTAACGATCCAACCTGCTGCTGCGCCAAACACTGTTTCATATGCAGAGATCAACAGAGCTGAACTTGTTTCACCAGAATTCCAAACGCCACTTGCTAAAACACAAAGTGCAACAAGAAAACAAATAAGATGAGAGTTAATGTAGACACTCAGCATTGACATGATACCGCTTTTAACAGGATCTTGTCCCTTAGTTGTACCAAATGCAACAGCTGCAGTACCAAGACCCGCTTCGCTTGCATTAATTCCTTGCTGAAAGCCAAGCGCAATTGTTTTTTGAAGAGCAAAAGCAAGCGTACCACCCAAAACAGCTTGTGGCTGGAATGCAAGTGATACCATCAAGTACAGTGCATGAGGAATGGCGGTTGCATGATAAATCAACACAATAATAGCGGAAATTAAAAATCCATACACTTTAATTGGTACCAATTTATCTAAAAACTTAACAATGCGAGATGCACCACCCAACAAGATATAACCAACAAACACAAATACAACACATGCTGTAATAGTTTGTGAGATGCCCCACGAACGATGCAATGCTAAACCAACAGCATTACACTGAATTAAATTACCACCGGTCATCATGTATCCAAATCCGAATACACCAAATAGATAGGACAAAACTCTGCCACCAGGAAGTAAGCTTAAATAATACATAGGTCCAGATTTTTCTGCAGTAGCAGATGAACTAAAATACGTTGCTAAATATACTTCCGCAAAACGAAGCGACACTGAAAAAGTAGACATCACCAGTAACCAAAAAATTGAACCCGGACCACCAACAGCAATCGCTACAGGGATACCAGCTAAACTTCCATTTCCAATGTTACCACCTAAGGTGTTCATAAATGCTTGAAAAGGTGAAAGTGTTCCAGACGTTTCAACAACATCTGAGTTTGCTTGAGGAGCAAAGATCATACGGATAGATTCTACAAAATAACGAAACTGTACAAAATTCAGATAGCAGGTCATCAGTACGCACGTACCAAAGAAAAACAATAGAAAAGGTAATCCCCAAAGGGCATCTGACATCGCTGACAACAGTACTGAAATATCCATATATTTCCTTATTTATACATGTTTTGTTATAGTGATAAAAACATAAAAACAATCTAGCACAAAATGAAAAAATATATATAAGGAAAGCTGTATTCATGAAAATTTTAGCACTTGACCTAGGCGACGTATGGACAGGTACAGCTCTCACTGATCCGCTCAAAATAATTGCGCGTCCTCACAAAACAATTAAAACCGTCGATCTGATCACTTTCCTGAATGACCTTTTTGAAAAAGAAAAAATTGACACCATCGTCATCGGATATCCACGAACTATGCGTGGCACCGAAAGTGAACAAACTAAAAAAGTTTTAGTGCAAAAAGAAGAAATCGAAAAACTATTTTCAACCAAAAAAATAGTTTTATGGGATGAACGTTTATCAAGTAAGGGCGCTCGCTCTATTCAAGGAAAAAAAGCCAAAACAGATAGCAATCAAGAACACTCTATCGCCGCGGCTCTCATCCTACAAACATACCTACAATTTATTTGCTAACTCTTAAAACCTTGACTTTCGATCAGATTTAATTTTAACATAGGAGTTGTCATCTTTAAGGTGGAGAGAAAGAATGCAGTGTCGAAAATGTTCAGGGCTTATGATTCAACAGCTCTTTTTTGATCATTTCTTAAACTTTGAAGGTTGGAAATGTTTGAACTGTGGTAAAATAACTCTAAAAAAAGAAAAGGTTTTAGAGTATGATTACTTCGGCATATATTTACAACAACAAAAACCAAGAAAAAAATAGCATCCATGTCATACTATCTCGTTGTGCAATACCCTTACGAAACTATTGAAATAGCTTTGTGCAAAAATGGTCAGATTGTGTCATCAAAATCTTTACACAAACATGACGCTATTGGCCAAACTATACCAACTATCGAGCAACTGCTCAGCTCTGCAAGTATAACGCTCAAAGATCTTTCATGTATCGGGGTTAATGTTGGTCCAGGCCCATACAATACGCTACGTGGTATCTTGACCATGATGAATGGCATTGCCCGCGTTAACGGCACACCTCTTCTGGCTTTCAATGCTTTAGACCTGATGAGCATTCAGTTCCAGAATACACCGCATGTCGTGATCCTGACAGCGTTCGAAGGTCACCTCTTTTTTAATATCAGGACTAAAAATCTAAAGATGCAAGCTGCTGGCACCGTTTCATATCTGATCGAGTTGATCAATGAGCAGCCAGAGCAACTACAAGCTTATGGCAATGGCGCTATCAAATACCAACAAGAACTCGAAACTGGATGCCCAGCAAAGCTCAAATTCACAGAGCCAATCACCCATTTCAACTCACTTACAACGCTGGCACAGCAAACGTATGATACACATCTCAATAAAAACCAGCCAGAAAACAACCTCTCTGACTACCTAAAACCGATCTATTTTGAAGACTTAGCCGCACAATCCAAAAAAAACATCTAGTAAATATATCAGTCTGAACTCTTTTTTTGCTACAATTCAGATAACAGTCACATTAAAAAAGGAGACTTGTATGCAAAAAAAATTATGGTTACCTATTCTTATGATTTTGCTCGGTACCAATATACCGATAATCGATGCAGCATCTTCAAAAGATCGCTCAAACACAACTATGAACAAAAAAAAGAAATCACAGTCTAAGAAAAAAACAAAAACCCTACAAAAAGATATTTTCCACTATACGCCATCAGAGATAGAAGCAGATGAAGCTATGCGTAAATCCCAGGAACACACAAGAAGAACATTTCCCGATACAGAAGAAACACTTGATCCTTCGATAGAACACATTAAATCATATCAAAAAGAAATAAATCAACCGACTGACTATTTCGGAAACCGCGTACCAAGACTATGGGTGAATGATGCATCAACAGAATCACCCGCAAAAAAATATTTTGCAGCCAACACATAAATCAATATCAATTTACCAAAAAGAAAGGGCTCCATCGGGCCCTTTCTTTTTAACCTGCGACATAACACACATCTTGCTTCTTGCTGTCATCGTATGCAAAATTAAACATTTATGATAACCTCTAAGAAAGAGAGCAACATAAAACGAATTAAAAAATATGAATTTCAGAACTTTCAAACAAAACAAATTAGTTCGCGATAAAATCGTTGAGATCATGGAAAGTCATGGTTCAAAACTCTATAGCTACACCCTAAACGATCAAGAGTTTCATAAGCAATTAAAGCTCAAATTGGTCGAAGAAGCTCTTGAAGTTCAAAAGACGACCAATGAGCAAGACCTCCTCGAAGAGCTCGCAGATGTGCTCGAGATCGTCTGCACTCTTTCCCAACTTCACAATATCAGTGCCCAGCAGCTAGAAGCCGCACAAATCAAAAAGCGCACAGAAAAAGGTGGTTACAGCAATAGACTATTTCTGAAATTTGCAGAACATCCAAAAGATAGCCCTCAAGAGCGCTACTGCTTAGCTGACTCACAGAAATATCCTGAAGTCAAAAATCAGTAAGCTAATCTAACTCCCGCACAGAATCTATAGCTCTTTTTAATATATCCTGTAATGCTTTGCTCGTAGAATTTTTTTGATCACCCTTGAGTTGCTCAATAGGCCTTTCAGTAGTGTGAACAAATCTTTGTAGTTGTTCCATAAATCTATCAGCATCTACTTCATGGTTCGATTGCCATGACATAATCAAATCTCTATACCTATATGCTAAGTACAACTGATCATAAAAGCTCTTCAAATAAGTGGCATCTAAATATGCGCGTTTCAAATCTTTGGTTCTGCTTCTTTGATTATAACGACAAGATAATTCATCGTACAACATATCAACCTTGTGCTTTACTTGCTCAATCTGAAAAGGTGCTTGCTCAAAACTATGAACGACCCTATGCAAATCATTAACAGAAGGTGAGAGTAAATAATCAGACATATGCGAAAAATTTAACGCATGCTCTCTTTCCAGCAGCCTTAACTGTGCAAATAATTCTTGATTGTATACAAAAGGACGAGGAACACAGGCACGACCAACAACGACTAAATCACTCATTGATTGGTCTGTTCCAGCCGAACTATGAGATCTCGATGCGTACAGCTGAAAACCAAAACAGAACATTAAACTAAACCATAAGATTTTATTTTGGCACATACTATCCCCTCCTTAGTAATATAATGACGCCAAAATACTATAGCTCAATTAATAGTCTAAAATCTAGATTGTGCGAAATAAACCTGTACCAACAGCCACAGCTTGTACGGCACGCAGCGTAGTCATCGTTAAACGACATGAAATAAAATGAGATTCTTTGAGCACCACCATCTCCTGCTCAGTTAAACCAGCTTCTGGTCCAACGAGCAAATAGGTATCCTGCATCAAAGGAACATGGGACCGAATATCAAAAAATGATTGCCCAACACCATCAAATACGATCTTATTACTGTTTTTTTGTGCCTTAAAATCAGGCTCCTGGATAATATCTGATAGTTTTTTTGGTTCATGTAAAGTCGTATAATTATAGTTCTTTGATTGCTCTGCTGCAGCAATTACAATATTTTGTAATCGCTCATACTCTTTAGCATGCAGTAGCTTTTGACGAGACTTTTGCGTAACGACCAGCTGAATTACATCTGCGCCAAGCTCACACAACGAATATACAGCCTCTTCAAGGGCCTCTTTTTTAAGCAGCGGCAATAAGAAAATAATATGAGGCTTACGGTCAGAATTTACCTGGAAATTTAAAATTTTTACCGTGAGATCTCTTTTAGACAGCTGCACAATTTCAACGAGTCCATGATGCTTGCGATCAAAAAAAATAAATTGATCATGCAAACTGCATCGAAGAACTTTGACTAAACGATGCACAACTTCAGCATCGCTGATTAACTTTGTTGTACCCGACTGCTCACTTTTTTGCCAAAAATCATGCACTAACAACGCAAAAACGTGTGTATCTTTATGAGACATGGTCCCCCTTAACAGTAACTGCTATGCACCTTGTTGCCACAAATACGATACACCACGAACTGCTCGTTGCGCTTTGCCATACTGCATTAACATGAATATTTTTGCATACAATAAATATTGTTCAATAAATGATGTTCGATTACGAGATCTATGTTCTATATCACTAGCAGAGTGCTCCGCTATCGATGTAGCCAGCGATGACAATTCATCATCTGCCATTTCTGTGCACATTCCATCGAAATCGAGAGAACTAAACGATACAGAAACAATATCGAACGGATCGTTGTCTAAAAAACAATCTTTGATAACTAAAATGCGTACCACTTGCACGATACCATCAAGCTCAAAACAAACCACAACGGCATGTTGATCTTCTGTTTGGTTGTGCAGTAAATCAATGCTGGTTGACATCAACTCAGCATCTGCACAAGAGGTCATTTCTAACTCTTGTTGCAAAATAGACCGTGACCGACAACTTGAATCAAGTTGACACTTACCTACAGACTGATTTCCATCAGCATCGAGCATGTACAACAATAATGTTGCTTGCTGCTCAACTAACTGTTCTGGAACAGCGATATGAAACAATGAACTTTCAAGATGTGCATACGATAACAACAGGACAGTACATAACAATATAATCTTGTTCTTCATAAGTAATCCTTTCATCTTCCATTTCAAAATCATGTGCCGATAAAGCACATAGGTCATGAGGACATAAACAGTATACCACAAAGATCAAAACAAGCATTTATCGCTTGTTCTCTTCTTTTTTCAAACCTTAAAACATTAAGGTTATTGTTTATACAATGAGAAATGAACAAAGTGACTCTCGTCGTCAGCATCAATATATTTAAAACCAAAATTTTTATATAAACTTTGAGCTTTAAAATTATTGTTACGAGTCCCCAAATCAATTCGCAACGCATTGCGACTCATCATATCATCAACAGCATATTTCAATATTTTTTTTGCAACACCTTGTCGTCGAAAATCTTGATCAACCATGAGAAACATCAGTCTCCAAACTCTACCTGATAATGGATGGTATGCCAAAAATCCTGCAAGTTTGCCATGAATCGTCAAGACCTTCATGATCAAATCTCTCTTTTTTTCAAATTGCGAAGAGCTCTTATTTCGCAACATAAAGTCAATTGAATATGAACCACCGCCCTCTACAGCAACCATCCAATAAAAGTTGTCGCCTTTATTAAATAAAGCTTCAACAGCCTGGTGATCACGCTCATAATCAAAGTTTCTAATACAAAAAGAGGCATCAGCTTGTTGTGATTTCCATACAAAATAGGATAAACCACAACCAGCCAGAACTATACCAAAAAATAATATAATATGAAACCGTTTCATAATTTTCCCTCCTCACCTTCATACATTATTTGCTCTAAGAATAACCCTTTTGCTGGGGCATTTGGAAGAGTATGCCGAGGATTTTTCTTCTCAAGTATAACCTTAAGATCGTCTAATCTGGCATCTGAACACAATGCAACCTCTAAACATGCTCCCACTATTCTGCGTACCATGTACCTTAAAAAACTTTTACCCTTTAGCTCAATTTTATACGCATTCCACGATGGTACATATGAAACATCTATGCTATCAATTGTTCGAATTGTATCAGTTAAATCATTACCAGAGCAAAAAGATCTAAAATCATGTGTTCCCACAAAAATACTTAGCGCTCTGCGCAAAAGATCAAGATCCATAGGGTGATACGTATACCATCCATACCGCTGCACACTAGGCATCGGTCGCTCTAAGAAAAAATAATAAGCATAGGTTTTTTGAACTACACCATCATGTGGATGTATTAAATTTGGAATTTTTTGAATTTTGCGAATAACGATATCAGGAGGAGTCGACTTACTCCATGCTCTTAGCATTTGCTCAGGATCAATGTCGACCATTGTTTGTACAATAGCAACCTGACACAATGCGTGAACACCTGCATCAGTACGCGAAGCACCAAGAATTTTAACTTCTTGAGAAAACATTTTAGAAAAGGCCGTTATTAACGTGCCAGAAATTGTTGTTGCACCTGGCTGGATCTGCCATCCATGATAATCAGTTCCATCATATGCAACAACAATTCTATAGTATGTCATACTAGCTCAGGATTCTAATACTCAGTTGCACAGAAAGGCAAGAGAGCCATAATGCGAGCTTTTTTTACTTCTTTTGCAAGAATTCTTTGCACGCTGCTTGAGTTACCAGAGATACGTGAAGGTAAAATTTTACCACGCTCTGTAACGAATTTTCTGAGCAAGTCTGTATTTTTATAGTTCAAATCATGCAACATGTCAGGGTTGTCAGTGAAACGACAACGTTTTCTTTGACCATGCGATTTTTTACGAAACTTCTTTTTCAGAAGACGAGCACTGATCTTTAATTTAATTTTCTTTGTCATAATTTATCTTTTCGAAATATAATTTAATACTAAAAACATATCAAAACTAAGCCATCACACAGTGATGATTACTCAGCTTGATCTCCGTCCATATCGATATCAAGATCAGCGTGACCAGCATCTTGAGCTCTGTCTCTTGATTCATAATTCTTACGGCCAGGTCCCTTTTTAATTAGACCTTCCATCTCATTGCGTTTCAAGAAAGTATCAACATCCTGAGGATTGTCTTCCAATGAATCAGGACGACGGTACTCAAGTGACGCTTCAATATCAAGACGCTCAACAATATGCTTTGGAATCAGCGTATTAAATTTGAAAACAAATATTTCTTTGATTGCTGCTAGTAATGCTTCTTTTTGGTCGCCTTCAACTTCAAAACGAGTTAGGAAGTATACGCCATACTCATTTTTGTTAACTGGGTAAGCTAAACGGTATTTGCCCCAACGATCAAACGATGTCATTGTGCCTTTATGAGCACGAATAACTTTCGTAAAGTGAGCCTTAATTGCTTCTGATTCGTCCTTTGTGATCTCAGGAACGGTCAGATATAGAACTTCATATCTAAACATATGATGCACCCTATTCGGATTAATATACCTCTGCACGAAGCAAGGTATAATAGGTTAAAATATTAAAATACATGTTTTAGTTTAACAAAACCAGAAAAAACGTCCAGTCTGATTACGATTTAAAAGTTTTGTATTCTTTGAACCACTTTGCCAATATTCTTGAAATAATCCTTCCCGCGCACTAATGCAACCGGAGAATCTTTGTGGTTTAAAGGGGTCAAAATAATAAAATCATCAGAATAGGTCACTTTCATAATGGCTTTTTTAGGCGTCTCGCTGCCATATTCTACAGCACCAATATCACCAGTTCTCATCCAAACTTCTGGAGAAATGATGAGTAAGTCATTTTTATGAAAGACAGGAGCCATGCTGCTTGAGTCAACTACCAACGCAAACATTGAGGCATCCCCTGAATTAATGGTCGGAATAAACACATCTTTATAACCAGATGTCGTTTGCATCAATTGATTGGTGTAAGGAGATGGATTTGATGGAATTTCTCCCACGACTGGAATAACTCCAAGTCTTAATTGCACATCTGCTTTTTCAGGTAAACTCACATTGTTATCGATGTTGTCAGTACGCTTACGACGCTGCATGAATAAGTCAACAGGGCTAATTTCGAACGCATTTGCTAATTTTCTAAGTGAATCCTCATTCCAACGACGAGTTCCGTTTTTGATATGCGTCAAATAACTTTCAGACATTCCAGTTTTTTCAGCTAGAACTTTTGTTGTCCATCCCTTTTCTCTGAGTAACTCTTTTACTCTTAACTCCGTTGAAAGCGACATAAATACTCCTTATTTTTGATTTTTAGTAGTATGGTAGTATGCTAAGATTAATAGCATATTGATAATAACTAAATCAGGCATTCTGTCAAATGGAAAAGTTACCAATACGTCGATCAGGACAAGCTGCAAAGATAAACAATAACTTATACTTACTCGAACAAAGCGTATGGCAAAACAACTTTATGATGTATGGCGTTGACGAAGTTGGTCGCGGATGTATCGCGGGACCGGTTGTGGTTGTTGCTGCAATGCTTCATAAAAACCAACAACACCCCCTCCTGATTGATTCAAAAAAACTATCACGATCAGAATTAGAGTTGATGTATGACTGGCTGCAAACCCGATCCATTTTTTCAGTTAGTATTGGCAGTCCTCGCATGATCGACAAACACAATATTTATCAAGCCACCGCTCAACACATGCGCCAAGCATTGCTCCATCTGTTTGCTATCGCACCAGCACCAAAGCTAATCGCAATCGATGCTATGCCACTTCGACTGGGCAATACCCCTTACGCTGACATAAAAATAGAATCGATGATACAAGGTGAATCTAAGTCAGCATCTATTGCTGCAGCATCAATTCTAGCTAAAGTAACACGAGATCGCATCATGATGCGCATGGAGCAAAGCTTTCCCGGTTACGGACTAGCAGCGCACAAAGGTTACTGCACCAAGCTGCATCAAACAACTGTTCAACAGTTACGCCCTACAGTTATACACAGAAGATCATTTCTTTCATGGCTCAACAAGGATCAAACAAATGAACAACAAACAATTTTTTGCTGAAGTAATTGAAGGCGATTTATCGCAGTGGACTGGACAATGTTGGAATTGGAATCAAATTCCACACTTTGGAGCTCTCGTCACCACGACACAAAAAAACATCACGATTTATGGAATTGTGCATTCTATCAAAACAGGATCAAGCGACCCAATGCGTACGCCAACCCCATTTCAAAAAACAGAAGAAGAACTACTGCGCGATCAACCACAAATCTTTGAATTTTTACAAACGACATTTGGCCTGATAACCGTTGGCTATCAAACCAACAACACAATCTTTTACCATCTACCTGCGCAACCGGCAAAAATTCACTCATTTATTGCACAAGCAACAGATAGCGAGTATGCATCATTTTTTTCAAACGATCAGTTTCTTCACATGCTGTTTAATCTATCCTCACAAATATCAAACTTTGATGAACTACTGCTCACAATCATCAAAACATTGTATGAAAAAAAATGTCTCTCCAAAAATCAATTAACTGATTTTGTCGAAACATTTTCTATTCTTTGTAAACATGACTACCAAAAATTAAAAATATTTTTACATCGTATGCAACATGTCATCAGGCAGGATTCTCTATAGGATTCTCTATAGGATTCTCTATAGGATTCGCTTTAGGTTCAACGATAACATTAAAATCGTTAGAATCCTGAGAGCGCACATAACTATTTCCACGACCATCTGAATGCACAGTGAAACTACGCTTCCTTGATACATCTGATAGTTTATGCGTTTTTTGATTTATTTTTCCACCACTTTTTTCATGTAGATATTTCCAAATCTCACTATCCGATGGCTGCTTTTTCAAGGTAAACCAACCCCACGCATCAGGAGTTGCTTCACCTGGTACGACAAATTTCTCTCCATGAGGATATTTATATTTAAACCAAGCATAATCACCCAGTGAAATACCACCAGCAACAATTGCACCAGCTAACAATTTCTCCTTATCGACAACAGACATAACCCTAGGTCGAGCAGAACCCCATGCACTCTTTGCAAATTCTTGGGCTTGACTCATAGTCCGCCCAGCATTTCTCATAGTTTGCTGCGCATAGTCCCAATACGAATATTCTGGTGTTTTATGTCCCGAGGCACTGCCTTTTGCTCGTTGTTGAGACTCTCCCCATTTTTGCTCTTGTCGCTCTTGCTCTTTCCATTTTTGTCGTTGGGACTCTTGTTCTCGAGTATTTCGTTGCTGCTGCTCTTCCCATTGCTGATCTCTCGTTTCTTGCTCTGCCTGTTGCCACCTACGATCATCTTGACTGCGCCCTGCATTATCATCTGACTGCCCATCCGCTTGATACGAACTAGAAGATGAAGAATCACGCAACACAGAATACGATTCATTAATTTTTTTCATCATTTCAGTACTACCACCCAAATCTGGGTGATGCTTCTTGGTCATTGCTCGAAAAGCTGTTTTTAATTCCTTTTCAGTAAAACCATCACGTAATCCTAAATGATTCAAAGCTTCTGTTCGCGACATTAAATTAACACGCGTTGGATGGAACATACCACCAGATTGAGCCGAACCATATTTTTCTGAAAAGTCCGATTGCTTAAAATAATCCGTTGCTTGTGTTCGTGGGGAAAAAGAATACCCGGGCTCATACCACATCTTCTTTGGTCGCAATACTGACTGCGCAGCGACTTCAGACAAGATATCTTGATTCACTTCTACCAAAGGCACAGACACGGCACTTTCCACCGCAGCAGACTGTACCCAACCCTGAGGCAACTGAGCTCTAACTCTTGCTGCAACAGGAACTGCAAACTGACTGGTCGCAACGCTACTAGCCGGCACGACCGCAGCTTGCTGGAATGTGACATAACTTAAAGACAGGATCAAAATAACTAACTGTTTTTTCATACAAAAAAACCTCGATTTAAAACTCTTATTTCATAATAAGAATAACTAAACCGAGGCTTTAAAAGCAATGTTTCTAAATAAAGTTAAATTAACAACTCAGATACAAGCTCAAATTAACTACCTAAGCTCATCTCGCGAGCACCAAAAGCAGCTTTTTTTTGCTCTTCATTGTTCTTTTTTTGTCGACTATCAAACCATCTGTTGGTAGTCCAAGCAGCAAAACTTCCGCCCGCAAAACCTTTCCAGAATTTTGCACTACCATGCTCAGGAGCAGAATGGTAATAATTATTCGTAATTCTTGGAAACATTCCGTTTACTTGCTGCGCAGTATAAGTGCCCTCTGCTGCACCAGCACCTGCCGTAGCAGCTCCTGCTGAGAAGTTGTTTTTGTATCCCGCAAATGTTTTACGCATACTGCTTGCCACTGAAGAAGACGCCTCAAAAGGAGAGACCGTTCTTCCAACGAATGGATTTGAAAACGACAGCGCGCCCACTTTCTGTCTTAACGCCGCTATGCTTGCAGGCATAGCTCTAAATAAATTCATGCTGTTTTTACCAGCGAGCTGAATAGATCTAAATGACGCATCTATTAAATTAGGCGTTGTAGCGTTTGCAGCAATCTGATGCCCTGATCCGTACATCAGCCTTGAAACCATTTGTCGCGCTTGCATAAAACTAAATGATGCTATTTTTTTACCAACTGGTGTATGCAACATATAGCCCGTAGCAACCCAACCAGCAGTTCTAACTGTAGGTGAACTCATTGCGCGACCGGCCATAGCGCCAGCAAAAAGTTCGAGTGCAAGTGGTTTTGTTGAAAAGTGAATGCTCAGAATGAGCAATGCGATTATTTTTTTATTCATAATATCCTCCATGGATAAAACTAATCATTTTCAATATATCAAAACCAAAAAAAAAGTCTATTTTAAAAGGTTTTTTTAAGTTGTTTTTGTAAAAAGCACGATTCTGTGCAATACTGCTTTTACCATTCTTAAAACATCATTTTGGCAAAGGCGACCCCATGTTCAACTTTATCAAAGAAAAACTTCAAAAAATCTATAATTCCGTCACTACTCAGCTGCATGCAATATTTTCAAAACCTTCTATCGATCAAGCAACCATCGATGAATTGTACAAACTTTTAATCCAAGCTGATACCGGTGTCGCCACCACTAAAAAATTAATCCAGCATATCCAAACAGAGTTTCAATCAGGTGCACTTTCGAGCGGACAAGATGTACAAAAATTAATCGAACAAGATTTAACAGCAACCTTAGCAACTTCACAGAGCGTTCCTACCGCGCAAGTCTATTTACTCGTTGGTATCAATGGCAGCGGCAAAACAACGCTGAGTGGCAAACTAGCTCGTTTCTTTAAAGATCAACATAAATCAGTGATCCTTGCTGCGGCAGATACGTTCCGAGCAGCAGCCCCTGAGCAGCTACAACAATGGGCCAATATGGCACAAGCAGAGCTGATCATGGGTAAACCAGGGCAAGATCCTGCGGCAGTAACATTTGACGCCTGCCAACAGTTTAAGAAATCCAATGCCGACATTTTAATTGTTGATACTGCTGGTCGTCTACAAACCAAAGAAAACTTGATGAAAGAGCTGGAAAAAATAAAACGCATTGTCACGAGTCAGCTTCCTGGATACACCATCTGCACGCTGCTAACCATCGATGCAATGTTGGGACAAAACTCATTTTTGCAAGCTAAGTTTTTTCATGAAGCAACTAAAGTTGACGGCATCGCTCTGACCAAAATGGACGGTACTGCAAAAGGTGGAATCGTATTCTCAATCGTACAAGAGCTCAAAATACCAGTGCTTTATCTCTCATGGGGAGAGCATATCCAAGATTTGACACCGTTTGATCCACAACAATATATCAAAAACCTGCTGGGCGAAAATTCAACATTTCAATCACACAAAAGATAGTATGAATCGATATATTGCCCAGATTACTCAAAGCACCAATCTATCAACACAAGAAGCTTGGTGGCTTTTAGAGCATATTACCCAATTGCCACAAACAAGCCTGATCGTCGAAACAAAGCTCAGTCAGACACAAGCGCAACAGTTAAATCTCTACATTGACCAGATCAGCAAAGAGCATAAGCCCCTAGCCTATATCATCGGCTGGGTGCCATTTCTAGACCTTAAACTCCTCACGCAACCACCCATACTGATCCCACGTCCCGAGACGGAAGAATGGGTTTATCAGCTCATTTCGGAATTAAAAACGAAATCAAGCCAAATTCGCCGTATTTTAGACGTTGGTACAGGATCTGGTCCGATAGCGCTCGCCCTAGCCCAAAGTTTCCCCCTGGCTCAAATTACAGCCCTTGACGTTAACCCTGCAGCCCTAGCCTTAGCTCAAAAAAACGCAGTGATCAATAAAATAGCAAATATCACGTTTATCCAGTCAGACCTATTTACGCAAATACCCTCAGGCACTCAATTTGACCTGATCGTCTCCAATCCACCCTATATCGACCCAAAAGAAAAAATAACCATGCAACAAACAGTTACTGCATGGGAAGATCCATCAGCGCTGTTTAGCGATGATCAAGGAATGGCCCTAATTAAACAAATCATGCATCAATCTGGATCTTACATTGCACCAAATGCACAGTTGCCCTATCAACTCGTTATCGAATTCGATCGCTCACAGCAGGACCTGGTATCACAAGTAGCTACCCAAGCAGGCTTGCAGTGCATGACCAGAAGAGATTCTTTTGGTCATTGGCGTACGACGTGGTGCAAATTAACGTAAAAAAAATGGCACCCTAAAAGAGCACCATTTCATTTTATTTTCTATAAAACTTAAGCTGCAACAACAGCTCTTTGTCTCAAAAAATCTTTATATTGTGGATGTATTTTAGCTAATTGTCCTGGATGCGACGGTTGACCCTGTGGTCCAACATAAGCTTCTTGTCCTGGAACTTCTTGTGCAGGCTGTTCACGAATCACAGCTCCTTTGGCAATGTTTGCTGCTCCACCGAGCATACTCATAATACCGATAGCTGCTCCGAATTCACCATAAAACCATTTCGCAGTATGCCATATATACGGCAACCATGACGCTGGTGTTTCCGCACTACTAACAAGCGCTTTAAACCCAGAGCCCTCAAAATTATTATTTAACTTATTCACAGAATGTTCTAAGGATTTATTAGCTAATAAAGAAGCCGCACCAAATAAAGCAGCTTGACCGACACCCGCCTTAGACATACCCCACTGGGCAGCCTTAGCAGCTATTTTAGCATACATAGGCATTACTTCTTGAGAAAACCCAAGAGCGAGTAACGCGATAATCATTAATTTTTTCATTGTATCCTCCATTATTTTTTACTTACTGCATAGTGTATGACACTACGCACCAGAGATCAAAAGGACCCCTTAATTTTAAAAAAAGCTCCGACCAGCAGAGCTTTTTAATTCATAATCTATTTTTATTTTTTAACTGGTATTTTAGAACCAACCGACATTACCGCGCCATAAACAGACTGAGCGTCTGCTACGAACATATGACCGTTTTCAATTAATTGCTTTGTGTTGTCAGCAAGACAGTTAACACCTTTTGCAACAACTGATTCGTTGATACCGTGCTTATACACATCATATGCAACTACAAGCGCAATAGCCGTTTTACATGGATTGTCGATAACATATTTAGCAGATGCTTTAACAATATTTCCAAGCGTATTTTCCGCTTGAATAGTCGCACCAAATGTTACAACAGAAAGTAATGTGAATAATAGTAATTTTTTCATAAGAAAACCCCTTTTTTACTTAAATACTTACTTCTCTTTTCATATAAACATGATACCAATAATTGAACTTTTGCTCAAAAGCCCCCTCCTGCTTTAGCAAACCCAACAAAAAAGCCCGCTCTAGAGCGGGCTTTTTAAATTCATATCAAAAAAAAGGTTAGGCTACAGCGCCCTTTTTATCACCCGTTAAGGCCATGGCACTCGAACCAGCTGCTATAGCAGCAGTTCCAACATTTTTAACACTTGTCAGCAAAACCTGGCCGTTTTCAAGTAACTGCTGTGAATTTTGCCACATAAATTCGCCTGTTTTGAAAGCAAGGCAATTTTTAATGCCATGAATATAGGCATCATATGCAAGTATCGCTAAAATAGCAGATTTAATGGGATGGAAAACTATCTGTTTAACGATAGTTTTTGCAGCATCAGTTGCAATTTCAGTTACAGAGCTATACACATCAGAGCCGAAGCTACATGCCACAACAGCAAGAACTATGAACAATATTGCTTGTTTCATAAAAACCACTTTATATAGTTTACAGAACTAAGCCACGCTCTCTGCTTGCTTTTCTTTTTCTTTATTTCTCGCTTCTTCTTTTTTCAATTGTATGTCTGTATACATTGCATACACCCATAACGAAAAAACTACAGGTAAAGCCACAGACCAAGCAATATTACCGACAGATCGCGATGCTTGTTCAACCTGTTTCAGCGTTGAAATCGGCGCACTTTGTTTCTCTTTGCGCACAAGATCATATTCCGACGCAAGATACATTGCCCCTGCTCCAGCCACTAAACCAGAAACAGCAGGAACCACGCTCTGAGCTACGGGACATACTGCTGATGATACAAAGCTTGGAACAACAAGCATTAAAGACAATAGGGCAAATAATTTATACGTTTTCATAAAAAACCTCCACAAATAAATAAGAAAAAACAACTTAATAAGAATATCAAAAACTATACCTAAACAACAACTTCAGCTGCTGCTTCACGTGCTAACTTCTTATTCACATAACAGTTATGCAATTCACATGCTCCCCACGCTACAACTACAGCTACAAGCACTTTACCGCTATGCGGCATGTCCCACGTGTATTCTTTCACTAATTTTGCACCATCTTTAAGACCAAATGATATGTTTTCTACGCATCGACGCATCCATGATTTATCCATATCTTGCAGTTTTTTTGCAGCACGTGCTTCTGCTAGTTTTTTTTCAGATGCAGTAGCAAATCGAAACCCTCTATCTTTCTCTTCTGGCGCAGTTACAACATTGTTAATCACTGTGTTTGATGTGGTAAGTGTTATAGCTGATTGACTCATAAGCATAACCACAAACAGGGCCATATAATTTTTTAAATTTTGCATAAAAAAGAACCTCTGTTTTGAAAAAACTGTTTCAATTCACAGTATCGCTCGAGTGAATACGGAGAGCAACAGGATACCATTGTTTTAACACAAAAAACCAATACATTATGGTTTCTTTTTCAATTCATCTAAATAAAAAATATAAAGCCCCAAGAATAAAACTAAAAACGCTGCAAGATCAATGCCTGTAACGCGATAATTTGTCAAAAAATATCCATAAATCATACCAAATGCTGGCTCTAAAAAACCGGCAAAAGAAATAAATGTGGGCGAAAAGGTCTGCAGCAAATAAGCATACAGGCTATACGTCATCAAGCTAGAAAGCAAAAAGACTCCCATCAAAAATGAAAATTTATCTGTGTACGGCAACTGAAACACCGATGAGCCATATAGGCAAATAACCAATACCGTTGATAAAATGCCACCAATCGACATTGCCATGCCATTGAGCAACTGAATCGAATATTTGGTTGTGTGTAATAATTTCTTAAAAACAACCCACCCATAACAAAATAAAACCATTGAACCAATTGCTACACCATTGCTCATAAACCATGCATGTGACGTACCACTTGCATGCGTATACGCCGTCGATGAATCTTTGAGCAATATTGGCAGGAGTCCAACCGAACCAACAAGGAGTCCAACTGCTTTTTGCGTGCTCAGTCGCTCTTGACCATAACCATATTGAATAATTGCGGTTAAAAATGGTGCCGTTGCAAAAATAAAGCACAAAGTCACCGGATTACCATACAGCACTGACCATGAAAATCCAAACATGCCAATTGCGTGAATCAAAACTCCGTACAATATCAACCAACGCCACTGAATAAAGGTCAGCTTAAAATCTCGAATTTTTTCTCGTTTTATCAACCCAACAAGAGTTAAGATGATTATCCCGCTGCCCACAGCACGTATCATGCCAACGATGAGCGGATATGGATTTCCAGCCATCAAGGCACTGTTGATAAATGTCATCCCAGAAAATACTGCATACAAAACAATCACTAAAAACATAGATCCCCGCCTTTCAAAAAAATACTGCATGTATTAATTATTCTGACCAATGCGCAATATTGAATTTCTTTATAAAAATAATATCGCTTTTTAAAAAAAATTAATCTATCTTAGTATGCAACTTAATATGATTGTATCGATCTAGTCAATAGAAAGGATGCCTTATGTTCTTAAAAAGACATTACACAATCAGCTTGCTTCTCATATCTCTCGCTCTTCCCACATACTCAATGGATAGTCATACCGCTTCATCTTCTTCTGTGGACGACACAGATGCTAACCGCACCTGTGCCGATTTTTCTCGCAAAGTTCTGCAAGATGAAGCTCCTCGCGCAAGCTCCCCTAAACACCCAACACAACAGATAGAAACAATACAAGCTCCACTTGTACCATTACCAGAAATGGACAGATTTCAAATCGGTACACAATATCCATCACGCCCATTCCCTGTACAAAACAAACCTTTCACGCAAAGTTCGACTATGGGCCTAGGCCTCGATGGAGATGAAAAAGGATTACGTGAAACCGCTACGGAATATCTATACAGACTCATCCAAGGCGGTAAATTAGCAAGCGCACTAGAAGCAAATCCTCACAAAACAATCGAAACAAAAGATCCTAAAGCAGCCGCAAGGTTTGCTGAAGCTCTTACAGAAACAACCAATGGCCTCGATACTCTCTTGAAGTCCAACTGTCGAACACAGACAGACCTATTTACAAACCAACGACAAAGCCTAATGACACACACCGATAATGCCGAATTAATTCTGACAGCATTAACAGAGATTGATGCTGCACGCGGAAGCATAAGTGACAAAAGTGTACGGGCTATTTGTGCTGGACTCAAAAAGATGCGTCGCCAACTAAACACTCATCAACAAGTTACGTTAAACGAATTTGAGGCACAAACAAATTTACTTGCAAGTCTAGAATCTAGAGTGAGAGCTCAACACCCAGCTCCAAGCACCGTTGAGCCAGTAAGCCCAACAGAAAAATATACACGCATACCTGAATTTCTAACTTTTGCCTCAGCAAGTACGACACCTCGCCAAATGAGTCCTCGCAGTACTCGTCACGCACTTGAAGCACAACTGGCAGCAACAGTAGCCCGTCAACAAGAACACATCGACCAATTGCGCGCACAAGAAGGAACAGTTTCAACACCAAGAACAGCCTACGTTCAACAACAAGAGCGAAAATAACAACTATGAAAACAAATCAAATACTAGTTGTTCTTTGCGTAGCGACCCTAGCACCACAGATCATGCACGCAGCACCTAAGAAAAAAGCAACCAGTGGCAATAACCAACAACAACCTGACGTCGATCTTGCCGCTGCACCAACAACTCAGATAGGCGTCCCTGTAGCGCCAATAATTCCACCTACCAATCCTTTCGTCCTGCCGACCACAGAGGCCAAAAAAGAGGAACATTTCTCACAGCGCAGATTCGTGGAGACTACAGAGGCCGATAGCCCACGATCAAAAAACTCAACTCCTACCCAAGCAAAATCACCACGCTCACCAGGGCCAGCCGTCCGTGCCACACTTGAAACACACTTAACAACAACAGAAATTCAACAACTGAGCAAACTGCTACCACAAGAAGCAACTGAATGGGACGATGCTGATGAAAATGGCCCTACATCTACACGACCACGACCAACAGCGCCTAGTTACTGGGCTAAAATGGCTGCTGTTCCAGCCGCTTGGTGGGAAGCACATGTGTCTGATCAATATCGCATTGAACGACTCAGGGTTTTTTGTGGACTAACAAGTACCTATGCTCTTCTTCTCGAAAAAATACAAAGCCAAGAGTATCGTGGCTTTATCGATGACTTAAACAAAGAACACGGAGAAGGAACCAGATGGCTCGACGCAGCGCTTCAAGAAACAACTGACGCACAACTAGAAGGCCCAACGAGAAGATTACTTACTCAATCAACAGACTTTATTCCAGGACTGCCTACCAAGACCCGCAACAAACTTAGTGAATTTTTCAGTCGATTGTCTGATAAAAAACGTACAGGTCTTGAAAAAGAATTAACAGAATATACTCTTGACCAACAGGATCTTGCAGATCTCTGGCATAGAGTGCATGCAACATCAGGGCAAACAAAACCCGATAACCATCATGAAGAATTTGCAAGATCAACGGCGCTTGCAGCAACTCAGTTCGGATCCCATGGTTTATTTCCAAAAGCCATAGAACAAAAAAAATAACCTACTACCAATCTGCTATCAACAAAAAAGGGTTGCCTACGGGCAGCCCTTTTTTGAGTTAGCGGATCAATATCAAAACTGTTATACTACTACTTAAATCCATCTAAACTTCACGTAAACAATTACCATGCAACCAAAAATAAAAATACTTAATGCTCATGAAGCTATTAAAATTGCAGCTGGCGAAGTTATTGAACGCCCTGCACATCTGATTAAAGAATTAATCGAAAATAGTATCGATGCTGGAGCAACAACGATCACACTCTACGTGCAAGCAGCTGGCAAAGATTTGATTAAAATCGTCGATGATGGTTGCGGCATGTCGCCTGAGGATGCAAAATTATGTTTTGCACATCACGCAACGAGCAAAATCACAACCGTGCTCGATTTAGACTCGATCAACACCTACGGTTTTCGCGGTGAGGCCCTGTCAAGCATTGCTGCAGTCAGCACCGTTGAGCTGACTACCAAAACAGCAGAGCAAAAAGTCGCAACTCACATCAAAATTGAGCATGGCAATTTTATATTTGAGCAAGTAGCTGCACATCCAACTGGTACAACGTTTACCATATCAAATCTTTTTGCAAACATTCCTGCACGCAGAAAATTTCTAAAATCAGACGATACCGAATGGAACTCTATTCTGATTATTTTTCAAGCATTTTGTCTGCGCTACCTACATATCAACTTTAAATTACTGCACAATGATCACCTAGCATACTACAGCCCCGCTACAACAAGCCTCACTGTTCGCTGTGCACAACTTTGGAATAATAATTTACATGATCAACTACTGACCGTACCCACAACAACTGAAAAAGAAATTACTGTTTCTGGTGCTATTTCAACACCACACTACTACCGATTTAATAGGGGACAAATTTTTACCTTCGTGAATAATCGGTGGGTTAAAAATCATGAACTCACCAAAGGAATCTTGCAAGGGTATGATGGCGTACTACCTCACCAAAAATATCCTGCAGCGTTTGTGTTCATCGACATCGATCCAAAACTGATCGATATCAATATTCATCCAAAAAAAGAAGAAGTGAAATTCCTCAACCCAGGCATCGTACAACGCATTGTTGCAACGACTATCAAGGAAACTTTAAATTCAGGTGTAAACCAAAAGCTCACACTCCACCACTCACCACAAATCAACTCGCAACCATCAGACACAGATCAAGCAGAGCTACTCAATTCTCACGCTACAACAACGAAACTGTTTGCTGACGACATTGACGCAGTCCCGCCAAAAAACGAACAAACACAAACGTTTACACAGCCCGCGCCTCAACCAATGTGGACGACCTATAAAAATATCAGCCCTAACCTGCCGACGATCAAAACTATTGCGCCGATAGGCGAAGCGCCCACTCGGTTGTTTCAAGAAAAAAGCTATAGCATCATTGGTCAACTCAAAAAGACTTACATCCTGATCGAACAGGAAGATGAGCTGATCTTAATCGATCAACACGCAGCTCATGAACGAATTATTTATGAGCGACTACTGCTACAACCAAGCTCACCATCAGTTACGCTCATGTTTCCGCATATCATCAAACTATCACCAACACTAACAGCGCAACTTCCTGCGTATCAGCATATGCTCCAACAACATGGCATCATCATTGAACCATTTAGCGATCATGAACTGATACTGCAAGCAACCCCTGTGGGAATGCAAGCGGGTGCAGCTGAAGAAATAGTTCGTATGATATCGGACAAACTTGAACAGGATTCTGCAAACTTTCACACCCAAATCAATGAAAAAATCATTTGTGAAAAAGCATGTAAATCCGCATGCAAAGCTGGTGACACACTCGACATGCAACAAATGCAAGCCCTCATCAAAGAACTCATGACCGTCAACAATCGTTTTAGTTGCCCTCATGGTCGCCCTACGATGTGGAATATCACATTTAAAGAAATCGAAAAACATTTTAAAAGAGATTATGTCGGTAGCAAAAATAGTACTGCTACAGTTCTATAAAAAAAGATGAACCAATTGCAAAACAATCAGTTCATCTTTTTTTAACTTCTTAAACAACTATTTTTGATGTATCAACTGACGATATACGTTTACCGTTGCTTGACGATAGATCATCATGCCGATAACGATAATTAGTCCTGAGCTCTTTCCAATCACCATAAGTACAGAAAAGATCGAGCCAAACAACATCAGGCGCCACACGAGCCCCTGAGTTACGTGCCAACTAGACATACAAGCTTGCACGGGACTCATATGCTGATCAATCACGAAATAGGATGCAAAGCGCAATCTTTGACTAATCAAAACTGAATACACCACCGCTACAATAAACGATATTGCTTTGATGATCATGGCTAATAAAAACGTCGCATCAGGTAACACCATCTCTGCAACAACCATAGATAAAAACCAAACAATGATTGGCAAAACAACCACCAGAACAACTATAATTTTTGTTGCAAAAAAATGAGGCACCAAATAATAATGCCTATACAAATCATGCAATGAAATAGGTTTCTTATCTTGCGCAGCCAGCGCGGTTTTAATATATCCAATCGACATCGACATCATCAAAAAAGCACTAATCGTAAGGATTATAATGAGAGGTATCAGCCTTGGAGCTACAATTACATTGTAATATTCAGCCCAAGACATGATCTCAAGGGTATGATTCAGCCAACTGTGCGGCAGCAATTTTTGCAGCAACTTATAAATAGATCCATCATATTGCTTGAAAGAGCCGATAGAGTTGTGAATGTAAGCACCGTACAAAACATCCTTCATAGAAGAAATATTATGAAGAACTGCTGTTGCATCAATAATATGTAGGTACAAACACAATCCAATGAAATATATCATGTCAAACAATGCTACAACCAAACTCCACACAAGATAAAATGATGCATGTTCCAGCATCACTTTAAAGCTCACTTCGTAGGCCGACAATATCGAGAATTTTAACTTCATCATAACTCTATCCCCATCAAAACGTTACAATTAACGTGATGATAACTGAATGTATACGTTTGCATCAACTTGGTTTTGGAGTGGCATAACAAACAATCTTAATAAAATGATTGCATTACCAATGCTATCTAAGATTGTCGAAACTATTGAGAAACCACATAATTGTAAAACTGCGCCTTCTGTAAGAGCCCAGCTCGCTTGCACAGCTTTAACCATGCCTAAATTTTTATCGATAATGAAATATTTTGCAAAGCGTAGTCTTTGATATAAAAATATACCAGGAAGAATGAAGAGCATGCATCCAAAAATAAGCGCTAGACCAACAAATAAATTAACTAAAAATACGCGCGGTACTAAGTAGTAATATTGATATAAATAGCGATATGTCACTTGTCTGTTTGCATTTAGATCAAGAGCAACTTTAGTCCAACCAACTGATAACATATCTAGAAATAATTTATAAACTAAAGCTGTTGGCAAGATCCAAGATAAAATGTAACCGAAATCATACCCTGAAAGATCAAACGATATTACACCTTGACCTAATGCTTGATGAGTAACTTCTGCAGGCACATAACCATCTAAAACATCTGCCATCGTAAAACCAGCATGATGCAAAGATCCTGTTGCAGTAAAGAATGCATGATGGAACATATTCATCAAAGGAACGATATGCTTGTGAAGCGCTAGAATATCGACAACCCCAAGAACAACTAACAACACTCCGCCAGCAAACACGCCAAGTCCCATGGCAAACAAGAAAAACATAAAATGGTTAAGAACAACACGACCACCAGAGTAATAGGCCGTTTCTAGAGAAAATCTCTTTGTAAACATATAATGCTCCTTTTTTAGTTAATATGTTTAATAACATTTAATCACACATTAAAACTAATTTGCACCTACTGTCAATTTTCGTTGGTGTAATTGAACATAGAGATTTGCCATACAGAAGAATGGCACTGGAAAAATGATATTCAGAAATGGAATTAAACTCTCAAGCGCAACCACCAACAACAGTACTGCTACTGACAGAAAACAACCACGCGTTAAATCCCAACTGCGCATCAAAGATTGTCGTACCCCCGTTCCCTCCTCTAGCATAACCCAATATGCTAAAGAAAAACGTACAGCAAAGATAATGCCGGGAATAATCAAAAACAATGACCCTACCGATATCAACATAAAATAAGCACAACCAACATACAATGTCGTCATGTTTCCAACGCGATTTTCAAATCTTCGTAAAGGTCTACCGTGCGCAGCATCAAGTGCATTGATAGCAAGGACATTAAGATATCCAATAAATTTACGTAGGACAAATACCAATGCCATAGCACCAAGCACAACAAACAACACGCACAATAATGCTGGGAATGGAAATATTAATACCAGAAACTTCCAGAACATAAAAAAGGTCAAAAAAATCAAAACCTCTGCAAAGAATAAACCTAACATGCATAATCCAGCCATTACACTCAAAAAAGCCCATGAGCCCAAAACGGCACTCTGAGCTTTTACGAAATTCCAACTACTACGCAGTAAACCTTTAATCATATTTTCCCTTTAACTGTGTTTATGTTCTACAAAACAGCGGTCGCTGCTCTTAGTGATGAACTGATGGTACTTTATAATCAAAATTGAGAATTTTCAAGTTCCCCTGCTGGGCAAGCAGGACGTCAACCTTCTTTAACATGTCGGGTACGCAATGCATAATCCGACGATATTTAGTATGACCAATCTTTTTTCCATTTACCGTCAAACAGATCTGATGCACATTATCATCATCATGAAACATACGCTGCGATAAAAACGGAGCACCCTTAGGACAGTTATGATGAAACCGTTGCACATCAATCTTTTGGATCCAATCTCCATCTGAATAGAAAGAATATGCTTTTGTCACATGAGGATTATTGATATACCGACGCGTTGACTCCTGGATGGGAGTACCCATTAAAACAATCTCTAACGTAACGCCATCAAGCAAAAACGGCAGATGAGGTAACATGTTGAGCAGTACGTTGCCACCATGAGAGAAACCGATACAGCGAACATGGATCTCTTCATGCTGCTCACGATATTTTTGTATCAATTTATTGAGTTTTTCATACAGAATGCGACCCTGAGAGATTCTGTGCCCTGGTCTGACATTGCTCGAATGCCACCCATACACATAAAAATGCTCTAAATCATACTCTAATTCATCATTTGCATACAAAGAACGTGCTAACTGGGCATAATAGTAATGCTCTGGTAGGTTTTTGGCTAAAGATAAGCCCGGCTCAACATAAATCATTTTTCGAACAGGTGACCAGGATGATCGCAAAACGGAAAGCGCAGGGTATGTACCATGGACCCAAACAGTGATACAGATCGATTGAATCGACCCAACCACAAAAAACAAACTTACTAGTAAAAGAAATTGAATGGTACGCATTTTGCATATCCCCAGATAAAAACACCCTATGTAATTAGTTTACCATAAAAAACAGGCATTTCTAATGCATAATCTTATTGTTAAAAAAAACAGAACGGACTATACACACTTTCAACAAAACAACCACAAAACCACTTATCTGTCGCTATTTTACTCACTTAACCAACCCCGAAACCACAGCTATAGATCGAGATGCAAAAATCACCAACTCAGGGTACCTATATCGACTACATCAGCCCATCAAAAAAAACAACTAAAAGCCTTGATTTAAAAAGGGTTATTTTTATTAATATATAAATAGATTTTTTATACTTTCTCAAAAAGGAGATCCTTATGAACAAAAATATTCACTTATCACTACTGATCGTAGCGCTTGGTGCAGCTTCTATGGTGCAAACATATGTAGCGCCTACAGTATCCCCAGCAGAGCAAGCAGCTATGAATGCTGACTATGCTTTGGACGCTTCTGAAGTAGCAGCTCAAAAAAAAGCCAAATTAGCTGAAGCAGTAATACATCACAACAACGCAGCAGCATCTCATGCAAAAGCAGCAGCAGCTCACACAGATGCAGCAAACACAGCGTCAACTCCAGCAGCAGCAGCTACTCAGCATGCAGCAGCAGCAGCTCAATCAAATGCAGCAGCAGCTCAGGTTAAAGCAGCAACATCTGCAGCGGCAGCAGCAGCCGGTGTAACAACTCCAGACACTTACCCCGCGGCAGTAACAACTCCAGCTACTCCAGAGTCATATGCCCGAACATCGGCCCCATCAGCTCAGAAATTAATGCCAACCTCACCAGCTCAAGCCGCGCAAGCAGCTACAGCGGTAGCGACTCAAGCTTCAGTAGTTGCAGCTAATACAACGGTACAATGCCCAACAGATGCTTAATACGCTCAGTTAAAAAATAAAAAACAGATGATTGTGTTACAATAATCATCTGTTTTTTTATAGAACCTTTTTACAAGACAACGATTACGTAACCGTACAAACTCTTTTACCCGATTGCTCCTGACTGATCGTTACCACGTTTGCAGCATATTTTTGAACTAAATCCATATCATGTGCAACACAAAAAACTGAAATTTTTTTCTCTGCCGCCAGTTGTCCGATCCCCTGCATTACATAATCACTGTTTTTACTATCAAGCGCAGCTGTTGGTTCATCAAGGAGCAGTAACCCCAATGATTTCTGAGTCGTCATAAGCATCGCAAGCATTTGCCGCTGACCACCAGATAGTTGATACACCGGTTTATCCAATGGAATATTAAGCTGACGTATAAAATGAGACTGATCATGAGATACAGATACCAATGATAAATCTGGATTTTGATCAAACTGAGCAAACTGTAGATTTTCAAATCCTGTAAAACTAGGTGCCAGCATCTTATCGAAACTTTGATGTAAAATCATAGAGGCATTATACAGTTTTTGCCGATCAGATGGTTGTTGAAAATTATACACGGTGCTACCCAGCGTCAACAACCCTTGCACATGCTCACCGCGATGCACAATGCCTTGGAAAAGTCGAAACAAGGTTGATTTCCCTGCACCATTTTTACCCAAAATAAAGGTAATGCCAGGACGCTCAATATCAAAAGAAATATCTTCAAAAAAAGACGGACCCTTACTATCAAAAGCAAAGGAAAATGATTTTAAAGAAAAAAATGATTTCATATTAAATTCCCAGTAAATTTTGATGCAATGATCGTCTCGAAACACGAGATGAAATGATTAAAAGTCCTGCAACGATAATAGCCTGTACCGAAGTGAAATAACGTAAATCAAATCCAATACCCAGTAACAACGATTGCACCATAAAATAACCCGCTATACCCACCAACGGTACAACAATAGTGAGTGGCCAGCGCGTTGTATACAAAGATTTTCCAATAATGAGCGAACTTAAACAAAGTAGCGGTAGTCCAACACCCATCGTTGTATCTGCAAAACCATTACTTTGTGCAACCATATAACCAGTAATACCAGCAAGCGCATTGCTCAGCGCCATGCCAGCAATCACAACATAGGATTGATTCATCCGATAGTTTTTCAAAAATAAAATATTATCACCATACAATGCACAACTAATACCCAGCTGCGTATGGATGAACATATAAAAAATGATAATCATTAGTAGCGCAATGATCATGACGATCGGAAGTTCTGGATACTCTCTAACAAATTCAAGTAACCGTAGCGAATTGTAAAAATGAGAAATCGTAATGTGTGATCCAGCAATTACCCATTGTGACAAACCATGAAATAGACCCATCGTAATAATTGCGGCTAAAATATGAGAAAACTTTGCATACTCCACAAAAGATGCTGCTATAATTCCAACCATTGCTCCACCGCAAGCACTCATGAGAAGTGCTAGTAGCAAAACAACAATTCCTACATTTCCTTCCAGCATTAAAACTTGAGAGGCCATAATCGCTCCAAACACATACGCAGTTTCAATGCTTAAGTTTGGAATTTTCATCATACTGATCGATAAATATGCACCCAGCATTAACGGAATATATAACGCTATCTGTTCAATTATCGCAAAATTCATATCACCTCTCCTGATTTCATAGCAACTAACAACTCTTCAGGCAGATCAAGTCCCTGTTGCTGCATGGTCTTTGTGTTTACTTTAATTTTAAATTGCATATTCATAGAACTTGGTATTTCAGATGGTTTTTTTCCATCTTTAAGTATCTCGATTGCTTTCTTTGCAGACTCAACACCATCATCATACTCATGAATACCATATGAAAGTGCTGCACCCTTGTCCCCAGAATTTAAATCAGATGCGTACAAAGTTTTACCATTTTTATTGCATAGATTAATTAAGCTTTCAATACCAGATACAACCATATTATCTTTCAGCACCATGACCGTGTCATGCGCATGAATAAATGTCGGAACTTTCTGAATCAAATCGCTGATGTTAAAAATCTCAACAGCCTGAAAATCGACGCCAACTCGATTACAAATCTGTTCTACTTTTTTACGTTTTTTCTCAAGGCCTGGCACCGCATTGTAAACCAACAAAATCGATTTCAGGTCCGACTTTAAATAACGTAGCATATCAATCTGTTGGTCAAAATCATCAGTTCCGGTTACCACCGTTACGTTGTTACCCGAAGACTGCATAGATGCTATCATTTTAATATCTACAGGAGAATCTACAGCACCCGCAACAATTGGAATTACTTTACCCCGTTGCTCACTGACTTCTTTCATGATAAGTCCCGGACCAGTAGCAATGGTAAACACTAGATCATAATCTTTTGCTACGATCTCTTCTGCCTGATGGCGCATTAAGGTTCTATCACCATTTGCGTTATACAAATCATGTTTATACGCAATTACACCGTCTAAAGATTTTAAAAATCCATCTTGTATTTCTTCAAGCGCTGGATGTGTCGCAGGTACCATAATCGCAATTTTATACAACTTCCCACCAGCAACAGCACCCACCGATTGCACCGAGTACCCTGTATCTTTGACTTTTGACTTTATAAGCACAGCAACAACAAGACTAAATATCAAAATAACTGTAGCAATAAATTTTATATTGTGACTCATAACTATCCTATATACCAACTAAACACTCATAAAATGATAAAAAATCATATATCGATTATACGCGTAAAAACAGATTAAAAAAACATGTGCCATTTTTATATCTTGCTTGGATATAAAAATGGCACATACTAATAATTCAAAATTACTCAACTACTCAGCTAAAGAAAGATGATAAACGTTAAGTGGCGGAACGTTAAAATAAACCGTTGCTTGATCCTGCAAACGCTCTGCTCGAAAATTTTTCATAAATGATTGAACGTTACGAAACATTTTTTTACGATCTGATCCATAAAAATGCTGTAAAACTTGACCAACAATTGGATATTCAACATATGATAAAATACAACTTACATTTGCTAACGATTGGAAATGTTTGAGTGTTGCTTGAGTAAAATCAACACCTAAGGAGTTGAACGGTAATGTAGAAATAATAGCGTCATACTTTATATCTGACTGCCAATCTAAAATAGAACAACAATGTACTGCAACGTTACTATATTCACGTAAACGTTCTACTAAAACATCATACATCACTGGATCGATTTCGATCACATCTAAATGATCTTGTGCTCGTAGTGATTTTGCAATGCAAATAGATACAGCGCCACATCCACCACCAGCTTCTAGATAATAGCGAGGTTGATCATCTGTAGCAACTCCAACAAATTTTGCTAATTCATACCCTGATTTTTCTGACATTGGAGCAATCTCTCCAATTTGAGCATAATTATTAACATATCGAGTAAGAACAATATATATTTCCTGTAAATTGGTTGGATGTATATGCGACGATGTTAACATAATCACAACACTGCACAACGCTAAGTGTTTTATAGACTGAAACATGTAAATCCTTTGGTTTTAATAAAATAAAATTTTGGATAAAAATAAATATGCTTGCACTGCAAAAAAAAATCTAAATATTGATTAATATAATCATATTTAGAAAGAAAGATCGCTTGATACTGAAAGTATACTCATAGATTTTTTATATTGTAATACAAAATTATTTTGTTAAAAAACTTGATCATTTTACAGTAAAAAAATTTCTCTTTTTTATAAAAAAAACGATATAATAATCGTAAAAAACATACCTCTAAAAAGGTGATTATGAAGTTGTATTTTTTATTTTTATTCACCATTATTCATGGTTCAACACCTGCTCACAATGAACCAAAATCAACTGATCCTTTAATTGTCATCATACTCATGGTAAAAAATGAAGAACATGTAATGCAATCCACACTGCAACCATACATCGATGCAGGAATTGATGCCTATGTAATCTTAGACACTGGATCAACAGACAACACAATACACATCACGCAAAATCTATTTGAACAACACAACATTTACAATGGCTATATCTTTAAGCAACCATTTGTTGATTTTGCTGTATCTCGTAACTACGCCCTAATGTGCGCTGAAAAAACATTTCCTCACGCACAATTTTTCCTTATGATCGATGCTGAATGGTACATGCATAACGTACCAGGACTTATTCAATTTTGCCAAGACAACCAAGACTGCACAGAGTCATCTTTCTTGCTGCTCATGCGTGATTGTAGAATGGAAACAGCAACACAAAGATTATTTAAAGCTCAAGCTGGAATTCGTTACGAAGGCGCTGTGCATGAAGCTCCTAATCAAATAACTACAAAAAGAGTGCCCAACAATATCTATTTTGAATTAAGTCCATCGCATCAAGGAATAGAAAAATCCAAACAACGCTGGATTCGTGATCAAGACATCTTGCTAACTGAATTCGAAAAAAACCCAGACAACCCTAGAACAATATTTTATTTAGCGCAAACCTACGCTTGCTTGCAAGACCATAAAAATGCTTGTCTGTGGTATCACAAAAGATGTGAGCAACACGGATGGGATGAAGAAAACTTTATGGCTCGTTACAGGCTCGCTCAGACATACGAAGCACTCAACCAATGGAATGATGCACTCTTTTACTACTTAGAGGCATATAATCTAAGACCCCATCGGGCAGAACCTTTAATTTGCATTGCCGCGCACTACTGGCAAACACATAACTATCAATTAGCTTTTATGTTTGCACAAAAAGCAACAACGATTGCTTATCCCTTACATGACTTTTTGTTTGTTGAATCTATTGCTTATCACTATACACGATATGATCTACTAGGATGCGCTGCATGGTATGTTGGGGAATATGAAACAGGCAAAAATGCAGTGCTGAAAGCATTGAAATATAATCCTTATGCTCAGCACCTCGTATCAAACCTGATGCTCTATCTACAGGCAACAGAGCAATAACTCTCATCCCACATAATCTTTTATTTACTAAAAAAAATAGCATGTTATTGTTTAAAAAAAACATTAATGTCTGTATGTTAATGTAAAAAAAGAGAGACTGTGAAGTACAAAATTCTATACGCATGGTTATTTTTAATCATGCATAGCACTATTTTTACAGAACAATTTTGCACTACAAGCTGCTCCATCAGTAAAAACTTTTGGATGCCAAGATCTTTCTCGTCTTATTCCTCTCGTCAAATCATGTTACAGCAACCCCTGTTCCAAAACGACAGATTCAAACATCATTGGCATGGAATTTTTTCATCCGTTACGCAGTACATGCAAAATTTTACAACTAATTATCACCCAAAATGTAACAATTTAGGATCTTTTCCATTTTGGTCCGGTACTAATGTTATGACCGTAGGAAACAACAAAGGAACCGCGAACCTTGATGCGTATCAACTAGGACTTGGAAATGTTAACACTGATAAAAACGGAATAGCAGGAGTCATTCAATTAAATCCAAAAATACAACATGTTGGATCTGACTTAATGCTATATCTCATCCAGGACAAACAGCAATGGGGTATCTTTTTTAAACTCAACGCACCTATAGGAGCAATGATCATTAACCCGCAATTTAAAGAATTACAAACAGCACAACCAGATGATCAATTCAGCTTTACACAAGTAACTGCAAATCCAGCCTCATCAACCATCACCTATCAATTTCCTTTTTATCCACCACCCGCTCGTCGCCAATCTTCTGTATCTGAAGCTTTTTTTGGTGGTACATGCAGTAGCAATTCGCTCGATGGTAATGTGAGTAAGTTTATACGACTACGCAAAGCGCGTATCGCAGCTTGTCCACTGACCACCATACGCATTGGTGATATCTCAGCATCACTTGGATGTAACGTTATTTCAAGCGATAAAGGTTTTTTTAACATCGCATTTAAATCATCCTTCCCCACAGGCAATGTACCAACCGCTGATTACATGCTCGAGCCTGTTTTTGGTCGAGCTGGTTCGTGGGGTGTCGGAACAGAACTGTTTGGATCGTATCACGCCTGGAGCGATGACCATGCAAAAAATATTAATCTGTATGTCCAAGCAGAAATTTTACATCTACTACCAGGAAGAAAACCAAACTTTAGATGCTTTGATCTCAAGAAAAATGGTCCTGGATCAAAATATTTGCTACTCCAAGAATACACGTCTACCTATAGCCCCAACAATCCACCAACTCTATCATCACAGATTGTTACTGATCAATATCTTACACCTGCTGCAAATATCACAACACTGCCAGTAATATCACAAACAGCAGCTGAAGGATCAGTTGCTGTCATGATCGACCTTAGCAATAACAATTGGAATTTTTCACTGGGTGGTGAATTTTGGGGAAGAACACACGAAACGCTCGCAATTGATATGACATCAGCCCTTAATTTACGCAGTCAAAACCTGAATGATTTTGCAGTTATTGGACGACAAGTAAGTTGGTACCGGATTGATGGTCAAGGAAATTTATCAACATACTATTGCGAACCAGAAGCAACCATTAGCAAATCACAAGATGCAGTGCAACTGGTCGGATCTATCAACACGGTAGCTGCGCCAACAGTTTTGCCTGCAGGAATTAAAGATGGTCGATTATCAATCAATAGAATACCAGCAAACGTCAATGAAGCCCTGGATATCAAAGGAGCGCAAACAACAGCAATCATTACCGGAAATTTATTTGGTAAATGTGGATACACCTGGAAAGATTCTCCCTTCACACCATCAATTGCAATAATTATGAGTACAGAATTAACGGGTACAACAAATAATGGAGTTAACCTTTGGAGTTTTGGTTGTTTAGGTTCTTTAAATTTTTAATGGTTATTAATAATAAAAAAATTGACGAGTAAGTATGATATCTCATCGCAATTCTGTTCTGTTGTATATAAATTTCATAATAATCATGATATATCCAAATATTACATATAACAAAACAGACAATATATATCCCACCGAAAACAATACTCCAATAAAAAGAATTTTTATCCCTTCTGATCAACCTGATAATCCTATTATACTGGCGCCCGTACAAATTCTTATGGATCCTACAGCCCATACAGCTGTCATAAACACCCAAGGCCCGACTGGCGCAACAGGAGCAACGGGTGCCACTGGAATAACTGGTGCTACAGGCGTAACAGGAAATACTGGACCAACTGGACCAACTGGATGCCCTGGAAAAACTGGACACCCTGGTGCTACTGGTCCTACAGGCACCACAGGAGCCACCGGTCCTACTGGTATAACCGGACCTACTGGGGTAAAAGGTGAAACTGGCTCTACAGGCGCTACTGGATTAAAGGGTGACACTGGTACCCCTGGCATAACTGGACCAAACGGCGTTACTGGAACTACGGGAGCAAGGGGTGAGACTGGATCCATTGGAGCAACCGGACCAACCGGAGTAACTGGCACTACAGGTGCCACAGGAGTAAGAGGTGAAACCGGCTCTGTCGGAGCTACTGGTGCCACAGGAATCACTGGAAGTGCAGGAGCTACTGGAGTAACTGGTAATACTGGAGCAACAGGAACCATGGGGGCAACTGGCATTACTGGTGCTGTTGGTCCTACAGGTGCTACTGGACCAAAAGGTGAAACTGGAGCAACTGGCACAACTGGTGCCACCGGAATCACTGGGGCTACAGGTGCAACGGGTTCTACTGGTGCTACAGGAATAACAGGTGAAACTGGATCCATTGGTGCTACTGGAATGACTGGAGCGACTGGTTCTACGGGACCAAAAGGCGAAGTTGGATCCATCGGTGCAACGGGACCAACCGGCGTTACTGGTCCTACAGGTGCCACAGGAGCGACTGGTCCTGCTGGTATAACCGGATCTACTGGAGTAAAAGGTGAAACTGGATCTATCGGAGCTACTGGTCCAACAGGAGTAACCGGCACAACTGGTGCTACTGGTGCCACAGGAGTCACTGGAAGTGTAGGAGCTACTGGAGTAACTGGTAATACTGGAGCAACAGGAACCATGGGGACAACTGGCATTACTGGTGCTGTTGGTCCTACAGGTGCTACTGGACCAAAAGGTGAAACTGGAGCAACTGGCACAACTGGAATAACAGGAGCAACTGGTTCTACGGGACCAAAAGGCGAAGTTGGATCCGTCGGGGCAACGGGCCCAACCGGAGTAACTGGCACTACAGGTGCCACAGGAGTAAGAGGCGAAACCGGCTCTGTCGGAGCTACTGGTGCCACAGGAGCAAGGGGTGAAACTGGATCTATTGGTGCAACGGGACCAATCGGAATTACCGGTCCTATAGGTGCCACAGGAATCACTGGAAGTGTAGGAGCTACTGGAGCAACGGGTTCTACTGGTGCTACAGGAATAAAAGGTGAAACTGGAGCCATTGGCGCAACTGGAATTACAGGAACGACTGGTTCTACGGGACCAAAAGGCGAAGTTGGATCCATCGGAGCAACGGGCCCAACCGGAGTAACTGGGGCTACAGGAGCAAGGGGAGAAGCTGGATCTATTGGTGCAACCGGAATAAAAGGCGCCACTGGCGCTACTGGGCCAACTGGTGCCACTGGTCCTACAGGTGCTACTGGATTAAAAGGTGAAACTGGAGCCATTGGCGCAACTGGAATAACGGGAGCGACTGGTTCTACGGGATCAAAAGGCGAAGTTGGATCCGTCGGGGCAACGGGCCCAACCGGAGTAACTGGGGCTACAGGTGCCACAGGAGTAAGAGGAGAAGCTGGAACTATCGGCGCAACTGGAATAAAAGGCGCTACTGGCACGACTGGGCCAACTGGTGCAACCGGCAGCAATGGAGCCACAGGAGTCACGGGCGCAACAGGAAGCACTGGACCTACCGGTTCTACTGGACTAACAGGTGCTACTGGCGCAACAGGTCTAAGTGTCACTGGGCCAACAGGAACTACAGGAGCAATTGGAACTACAGGAGCAACGGGGCCTGCGGGAACTATTGCAGCTATCGTTTCTGCGTATACCGAAATACTAACAACGCAATCCACGCCAATCATTCAACTTCAATTTATTTACAATATTAATCCTAACTCAGTAGTACAAACAACGACGGGTTCAGGATCAATTTCTCAAGCAAACAATTTACTTGTGCTAGAAACAGGAAGATCGAAAAATTCAAGCGCAACACTGACGAGTAAAGCGCGTCTTTCTGCTCGACCAGGACAAGGAGCAACCTGTTTGTTTTCAGCAATATATACAACAGGTGTTAATGGAAACTATCAAATTACAGGTATTGGAAATAATACTGATGGATTCTTTTTTGGATTTAATGAAACAACATTTGGAATACTGTATCGCAACAATGGCGTCGATAGTTGGATACCACAATCACAGTGGAGCAATGATCTATGCAATGGAACAGGACCAAGCGGCGTCACCTTAAATCCTACCATGGGTAACATCTTTAAAATCCAATATCAATCTTTAAACTTTGGTACTGTAAATTTCTTTATTGAAAATCCAAATGATGGAACATTTATACTTGTTCATCAACTAAGAAAAACAAACAACTCTACAACTCCAATACTCTCCAATCCATCACTCACACTCATGAGCCAAGTAACCAATACTGCGAACAAAACAAATATCAGTTTAAAAAATGGTTCAATGGGCGCATTTATTGAAGGCAAATTTGGCGGAGATAATGCACGCTCATCAATCTTTAACAACAAAACAATATCGACAACACTCACCAACATTATTACGATACAAAACAAAACAACATACCAATCAATCACCAATCAAGTTATGGTACTACCAGACATGATTAGTTTACTCAGCATAAAAAATGCCTTACTGCCCGGCGACGCATTATTTACCGTGTATCTGAATGCAACCGTAGGAGGAAAACCCTCATTTACAGACATTAGCACCAATACATCAGTGGTTTCATATGACACAGCAGGAACAACCGTCACAGGAGGGGTTCCCCTATTCTCATTCTTCTTGCTCAACGGAACGGATTACTCTTTTAATCTGTCTGATTACGCAATTCAACTCGCCCCTGGAGACAAATTAACCATAGCATGTGCATCATCATCCAACTCTATTACCGTATATGCATCTTTAAGCTGGACAGAACGATTTTAAAAAAGGAACCAATGTTAAGGCAAAATTATTTTTTAAAAATACTTTTCATTGCACACTCTGCTCCTATGATGCACGCTGCCACATCATCATTTGGTGAACTACTCATCGCGCAACCAAGACCAATTGTACAACTCAATTTTACCTACAACATCAATCCTGATTATATGAAAGTAGTAACAACAGGAACTGGATCAGCCACTCAAAGCAATAACATGTTACTACTGCAAACTGGCGAACGCAGCTCATCAAGTGCAATGCTAACTAGCATTATCCCTTTATATCATCAACCAGGACAAGGCTCTACTTGTTTGTTTTCCTCTATTTATACCACAGGAGTAACTGGCAACAGCCAAATCGCCGGCATTGGCAACAATACCAATGGTTTCTTTTTTGGATTTAACGGAACAACATTTGGAATACTTTATCGAAATAATAGCGTAGACAGTTGGATACCACAATCACAATGGAACAACGATTCATATGATGGCAGAGGACCAAGCAATATCACCTTAAACCCCACGATGGGAAATATATTTAAAATACAATACCAATGGCTTGGCTTTGGAAATATTAATTTTTTTATTGAAAATCCATCAACCGGAAACTTCACCTTAGTGCACCAAATTCAATATGCCAATGCACAAAGATCTATTTCACTTACCAATCCATCACTCACGCTCATGAGTCAAGTAATCAACACCACCAACAGTAGCAATATATCACTGCAAATTGGTTCTATTTCTGGATTTATCGAAGGAATAATAAATACACCAACCATCCGACAGTCAACACTAAGCCCACTTACAACAATAACCAGTCAAAAAAATCTTTTAACTATCTACAACAAACCAACGTATCAATCAGTCAGTAATCAAAACAGTATATACCCTGATTTTGTCACCTTCTTCAACTCAACGAGCTCAACAAGCCCTGCTGTGTTTACGCTCTATCTCAATCCTACGGTAGGAGGAACTCCAACGTTTACCGACATTAACACAAACGCATCGACTGTTTCTTATGATACTGCAGGAAACACAATCACCGGAGGCACCCCGCTCTATTCATTTTTTGTCTCGATAGGTAATTTTATTGTGCTCAATCTTGCTCAATATATGATCTCGTTAAATCCTGGTGATAAATTAGTGTTTGCAGGAACCCCTCAAACAACTTCATCATCTGTGCGCGTTGCTGTAAGCTGGCGAGAAACAGTATAATCAGGAATGTTTTACTTATTTAAGTCCCAGGATTTGTTTTAGGTATGCATAAAGCGACCACTGTACTGGTGCTGGCTGTTGCTGTACTGGTTCTAGCGCAACAGATCTTTTACGAACCACTAAAGCTGGTTCAATTTTGGCAATGTCAGACAATGATACTTTACGATCTACGCTTACACCGTTAATTTGATTTAAAACATAATTTCTTTTTATCGTATCAACTAACTTTTTAAGATCCGCAAACGTATACCCCTCGGTATTTTGTGCTATCAAATCCCAATCGATATCATCACCAAAAACGAGAGGAAACGGTTTAATGATAAATTCAATAAACTTTTTACGATCATAACGACCAGGCAACTTAAAATGAATATGATGATCAAACCGACCACTACGCACCAATGCTTCATCAAGCAAATGAATCTTGTTAGTGGCAATGATAACAATAATATTATTGTTCACCTCTGAACCAATTTCTTTGAGTAGCGTTCCAATGAGCTGCAAAGTACCTTCATGTACATATCCATTTCTAGATTGTACAATTGTGTCAATTTCATCGATAAACATGACGACAGGTCTTTTGGTTGCATCACGTCGAGCCCGCGCTTTTACAAACAGCTCAGTTGGTTTTGTCAGTCCTGAACCCTGCCACTTATCCAGCAACTCATCACCCTGAACACACATAAAATCAGCACCAATTTTTTGTGCAAAAATAGATGCTATGTATGTTTTACCAGTTCCGGGCAATCCATAAAAAATAAAGTTGGAGCTTTTATACAAACCAACTTTTACAAAATCTTGCTTATGTTGAAACATCGTAATCCAAGCTTCCAGCTCAGCAGGAAATGTTCCATAAAAATCCGCTGGATCAACTAAATATTTTTTTTGTGAGTCCCAATAAACAGAGGACTCATCGGTACCTAATGTTTCTTTTTCCACAATCTCATTTTTTGAGCGCTCATTTCTAGCTTCTTCTTTTTTAAGTGTTTTTTTACTTAACATAAAACCAGGAGAACTTAGAAGCGTAAGAATGAGCAGTGATAACAAGCTCGTATGCATAAAATCCTTAATCTAATACAGATATCTATAACTATGTATGAAAAAAGCTAGGCACAATCACTCACCTAGCTTTTCACACTTAAGATATCAAATAAGACCAACTGGCACAAATGGATGCCAATCTATTAGTTTTTTAATTTTTTTTATTGAGAAACTTCAACTCAATACAATGCTTAATAAGATCAACAGGCACAACCGTACTTGTCATTACATACGACAACTCATGGTCTGGTACCATTTTAAGACAATAATACTCACACTGCATATCTTGAGCTAAATTATAGAGTGATGCATCATACAAATGTTGAAATATCTCAAGAATTTTCGTCCCTGGCTGACAAAAAATCATATTCGTCAGTCCTGAACCATGCGCAGCTACGATAGAATCAGCCCCATAAAATAAAATCGCTTGCTCCAACACAGATAACTTACTTAAACTGTAACGCTTAAAACCTTGTGCTTCAAATAACGCAAACACTTCATCTTCATTGAGCATATGTCTGCCTGGAGCATCTTTGCGCGAAATAAACACCTTCAAAGAAAAATTATAATCATTGATGCGCGCTTGCACTAATGGCAAATAATGAGCTCGCACATTACCTGTAATCCATTTAGGCCAAAAATCTGTTGTAGGCCATCCATCATTAACAGGATCAGTTAAGCAAGGCAAGAGACGCATGGTAAGTGATGGTACAATTAACTCATCCGCTTGGATGCCAACAATACCTTCTGTTGGATCTATAATTTTATCTAACGGAATGTTGTATAATTCATAAGTTGCTTTCATATACGGTGCATATTTTGGAGCGTATAGCCAATCATACTCAACACCTGACTCTTGCAAGATAATTAATCTTCCAACAATCTCGTTAAACCAGTGACCAAAAATCCCATGAAATGAATGAGCAATTACAGCAACTCTGCCTGATATTTTGGTAATGTTTTTCTCTTCAATGTTTTTAGCCAAAAAACCATCTAATAAAAAAGAAATAGGGAAGAGTTGAGAAAAAAGATCTGCCACTAACATGTTATCAACCTTTATCAGTCCCCAATCAGATAGAACTGTGCCTTGTGGAATAGTCACTACAAAAGTTTCATTAAATATCCCAGCAACAGGTTGTTGCGTAGTTGGGAATGGAGAAACTGATAATTTCTGATAATTATAGGGCATAGCATCACGACATTTAATGTACGCAATATCCGGCCTAATTTGCATGATATTATGTCAATAATCGCAATCATATGCATTACTCATACCACTCATTAATTGTATAGACCAATAAAACAATGCCATGTATCTATAAATCTTCACTATAAACTCCTTACTATTCAAAACTATCCACATACATAAATCGATACAAATTTCGCATATAAAATACACAACATAAGATCAAAAAATAGCAACCTTCTTTATGAAAACAGCTCCCAATGGACTAACTCAAACATTATGTAGAGTTATATAAAATTTTATACTACAATGACCCTTATTTATCATGAACGCTCATAAAATAAACTCTCAAAAAAGGATTTGTTATGTTTTTGTTCTTTTTTATCCTGCTTAGCATAAACCAACTCAACTACTCTGATACTATTACGCAAATATCAGTGCAAAATTTTTTACAAAAATATCCTGAATCACAAGCATTACAATGTACCAATAACTATTCATTTAACATAAAGCCTTTTCCATTATATCCAGAAATACAACAGGACTATTTTCCTTCAACAGGAATATTCGCTGATATTTTTATTTTAAATATTCCACACGGCTGTTCATACCTAGATCAAACAGGTTATATATTTATCAACGATCACTTTATTGCCGAAACACAGATTAGGTTCTGTGAACCAAATTATCTGAGCCATATCAGTGTTCCTACAAAATAAAGAAATGATAGATAACTATTTGCGCATTTATCATAACGCGTAGCGATTCT